>Ga0302187_10000121_pt1 | contig 73891 bp, 73 predicted proteins | sample II_Bog_E1_3_FD_202120 | JGI IMG/M metagenome (GOLD analysis project Ga0302187, IMG submission 202120) | Peat permafrost microbial communities from Stordalen Mire near Abisko, Sweden - II_Bog_E1_3 | ecosystem: Environmental > Terrestrial > Soil > Wetlands > Peat | place: Sweden: Abisko...
CGGGCTACGCCCTCCCTACGCCAGCCCCAGCGCGAAATCCGCGCCCGGCATCAACCCCAGCGCAACGACGCAAGGTGGTCCCCTTTTGCACGCCGATAGTGGGTCCCGTTTGGACGCCGATTGACACTGCTGGCGCATGAAGTCGTCCAGGACATCGCGCGCGATCTGCGCGAAGCCGGCCTGAAAGAGAATGAAGGCGTGGGTGGGGCGTCGATCCGCAAGATCATCTCGCTCACCGAGACCATCCGCGCTGAGGCTAGCGCAGACTGATCGCGTGCTGCCGTGAGTAAGCTCGTGCTATGCTGGCGGTGTTGACAACCAAGTTTGGGAAGAACGGCAATGAGTTACAAAACCGAAATGATGGAAAGCAACCATGAAGACGGACTGCTACCGCTGATCGCCAAAACTGTGGGTGTGCCGGTAAGTGTGTTGGTCGACGTCGGGTATGATCGCGATGGCGAACAGGTGATGTTTAGGAATAAACTCTATACAATCCAATTAGATCAATAGACTATTGCAGGCGAGGATGACCGCGTGATGAATTGCACGCTCGTGCGTCAGTGGTCTTGCGTCACGGCTTCGAGCAGCGGGATCAGCATGGCCGCGCTTGCGCCGATGATTTCCTTACCTCGCCAGAGTGTAGGAATGCCGACCAATTTTGCCTGCGCCGACGGCTGCACCGAATTGAGGCCGAGGAGAGGCATTCCGAAGATCGCCCCGCCACTCTTCCTCTTGCGCACATAAACGTGACCATTTGCGCCCCAAGCGCCCAGCTTCTTGTCGAAATGAACTGACAGGAACCCACCGACCGTCTCCCGCGCAGCAGCCGAATAAATCTCCATCCGCGTGTCGAGCGTCAGACGATCCATTAGCTTGGACGCCGTGTGCGGATAGCCAGTCACGCTCGCGTAAAAGCGCCCGTCGCCGCCCGCAGCCGATCCGATTTGGTCCTCAGTAAGGAAAGGGATGTGTGAGAGCGCGGCTATGTCCGAGTCATCCAGCAGGGCGACGGCGATATCATGTTTCTCGGACACCTCAAACGTCCCACCAAGCGGTCGAACGTAGCCGTCTGCCGCGAAACGCATGAGCTGTCGGCCCTCGTTGTGCTTGAGGACATGAAAGGCGGTCGCGAGACATTTGCGGCCGCGGTACGCAATAGCGACAGCACTTCCTTCGAGAAACGGGCGCCCACCTTTGCTGCGGATGATCGGAATTACACTATACCGAAGGCGCTCCACCTCAGCATCGACCGCCTTCCGAGACATCGCGTTCACCGGGAGCTGAGCGGACACTCTCGCACCACCTTGCCTCCGTCGAAGTCGAACGAGCATTGTTCCTCCTTATTCAAACCTGTGCGGCGGTTTTTACTCGGACCGGACCTTGACTGTCGTCAGCTTGTAAGGCCGAGTCTGGTCGGCCCCTGCCGGTTCGTGGCCGCGGGCGTTGTCGCCCGGACGCGCCCTATAAGCTGACCTTCGCGCCCTCAAAAGCGATCTCCGCAACTTGCCATTCGTTCAGGTTCGAATGGACCCAAGTATTCCGCTCCTGGGCAACATTTCAGCAATCACGGTGCGCCGCCACCATGGCAAAAGCGCTCCGGTCGCGCGCTATCTGCGCCACTTCTCTTGTGACGACAGTCTGCCCGACCGGGAAAAGCGCCAACCCCGCCAGCTTGAAATGCTGGAGCCCAAACGGGATGCCGATGATCGTGACGCAGTTGGCGAGCCCCCAGAGGATATGCCCTATACTGACTGAGCCCGGCCTTGCTGCCGCGATAGACCTCGAAGCCGCCCTTGGTGTTGTTGGCGATGCTGCCCTGGCCCGAGGACATGACGCCAATTATCCCGGCGGGGCACACCAGATCCTCAAACGCCTCCACCGCGCGCATTCCCGCACCGTGCCGACGACGCGCCAGCCCTTCTTCACCAACTCGGCGACCATCGCCAGCCCGAGGCCGCGTGATGCGCCAATAAGGAGGGCGGTTCCTGTGCGCTGATCCGGTGACATCGTCATACAATGGCTCCTGTGCCGTTTCACGTCGCACTTGTGGGCCTTGGCGATAGCTTGCATCAGACGCACAGTACGCAAACCAAGGTTGCGTTGAACGCCGTGCCAATGCCGGTTATGGTGCGTCATGGTTCCCGCGGATCTCAACCTGCTTACGGCGCTCGACGCGCTGCTGGCCGAACGCAGCGTGACGGGCGCGGCAAGGCGTCTTGGCCTGAGCGTGTCGGCCACGAGCCGCACACTGACGCGGCTGCGCGCCGCAACCGGCGATTCGCTGCTGGTGCAGGCCGGGCGTTCGCTGGTGCCGACCCCGCACGCCGAGCAACTGGCCGCGCGCGTGCACACGCTGGCACAGGAGGCGCGGGCGGTTCTCGGCCCTGCAACCGGCGCGATCGACCCGGCCTCGCTGGAGCGCACGTTTACGATCCGCGCCAATGAAGGCTTTGTTGCGATGTTCGCGCCAGCATTGGTCGCGGCGATGATCGGGGCCGCGCCGCGTGTACGCCTGCGCTTTGCCCCCAAGCCCGACAAGACCGTTACCCCGCTGCGCGAGGGCGACATCGATCTGGAGATCGGCACCACGGGCGCGTCAGCCCCGGAAATGCGCAGCCAGCTGCTGTTTCGTGACCGCTTCGTTGGCGCCGCCCGCGCCGACCACGCCCTGCTGCGCGCGCCCATCACGCTGCAACGCTACGTTGCGTGCGGGCATGTCATCGCCTCGCGCCGGGGGGCCTGGATGGGGCCGATAGACGATGCCCTGCACGCGATGGGCCTCAAGCGCGATATCCTGGCGATCGTGCCGAGCTTTCTGGACGCGCTGAGCATCGCGCGTGAGACGGATCTGGTGGCGCTTGTGCCACGCAGTTGCCTGCGCGATGCAGATGCAGATGCAGCGGCGAAAGGCCTTCAAGGCTTTGACCTGCCTGTAGAGACACCGGAGCTTGCGATCAGCGCCATGTGGCACCCGCGCCTCCATGCCGACGCCGCCCATCGCTGGTTTCGCCAGACCATCATGGCGATCTACCGAGAGCCTGCCCGGAGTTAATCTATTTTATGACGGAAAATGAAACGGCACTCCCTTCCTACGGACGCCAATAGAAAGCCGCTAATGCCCATTCATTTGTAACCTTTTCAAATAATTGTTTCGCGTAGAGAGGGTGTGCACCTTGGCGCCAACCCACATCAGTGTTTCAGACGAAGCCCTTCGACGAGGAGAGCGACCATCTCGGCTGCGTGGTTGGGCTTTCCAGGATAGGTCGACATGCACAAAGTGGAGACCGCGCATAGTAACTCGGCCGCGTCGATATCGGATCGGGCTTCGCCGGCCGTCACCGCGGCTTCGCAGAGCTTTTGTGCGGCAGGGCGAAGCCGTTGGTCGAAATGTGCAAACACACCAACAAACACCGGATCGCCGGAACTCAGTGCCTTGGCGAGACCGCGCTTCGTACTGATGAAGGCTGCATAGGCTTGCATCCATTTCGCTAGAGCCTCGAATGGCGAATGGTTGATGGCAAGCGCGTCTGCGGTATCGGCGATGGCATTCATGTCGCCATGGAATACAGCGGCGATCAGATCGGCCCGTTGGGGAAACCGGCGGAAGAGCGTGCCCATCCCGACGCCAGCCCGGTCGGCAATTTCGCGGGTCGTCGCGTCCACTCCCGTCGTCGCGAACAGTTCCCTCGCCGCCGCGATCAGGGCATCGATGCTCCGCTGGGCATCAACGCGGAGACGACGCTCTCCCCCCGTTATCGGCGCGGCTTCGGTGACCCGGTCGTTCGATGCAGCGTTCGACACACATTCCCCTTGTTAAAAGGAGCGCCGCTCCGTATTAAACCGGAGCGTTGCTCCATAAATCATCTAGTCTGGCGGAGCGGCGTAGGCAATATCGGAGATATTCATGCAGGACAGACCGGTCGCGCTCGTTACAGGCGCTAACCAGGGCATAGGCCTTCAGATCGTCAAGGATCTGGCAGCGAAGGGGCTCACCGTCCTTCTAGGCTCGCGCGACCTTGATCGCGGTCAAGAGGCCGCCGCTACGGTGGGACCGAACGTCGTCGTCGTGCAGTTGGACGTAACGGATCACGCGTCGATCGCGGCGGCTGCGGAACGGATTCGTAAAGAGTTCGGCCGGCTTGACGTGCTGATCCAGAATGCGGCCATCACGACGACGGGCCATCATCACCCGGTAACGCCGCAGGCGTTTGTGGCGGCGAACCGTCCAAGTATCGTGTCCCTCGACGAACTGCGTGCCGTGTGGGACACCAACGTCTTCGGTGTGCTCGCAGTCTATCAAGCCATGTTGCCGATCCTGCGAGACACGCCGAACGCTCGCATCGTCAACGTCTCCAGTGGCGCTGGTTCGCTGACGCTGGCATCCGACTCCAACTCTCCCATGCACGGCTCGTTCGACGCGACCTATGCGGCGTCAAAGACCGCGCTCAATGGCTTGACCGTAGCGATGGCGATCGAGCTGGAGGGCGAGGGCATCAAAGTGAATGCCGTGTCCCCCGGTTACACCAGGACGAGGATGAGCCCGGGCGGCACGGATACCGTCGAGGACGGTGCCGCTGAAGCTGTGCGCGTCGCAATGCTGGGGCCCGATGGGCCTACCGGCGGCTTCACCCACGCCACGTTCGGAGTAATTCCGTGGTGATATGGGTGAGAACCGCTGTCCGCCCGCGACCACCCGCCCCAGGAGGCGGCTGCTTCGAGATGGCGTCAGGTTTTTAAGCCGTCCCGATATAACATCCCGATCGGGACGATGCCTCGCAGCCCCGGCCGTTCGCGAATGGACGGATCATCATTGTGCGTCCGTTGCCGATGAGTTGGCCAATTGCCGCCATCAAACGAGCTGGCTGCCAAATTTTTGGATGAGAATGTCCAAGCGCTCCTTGGCGCCTTTTGTCGGGATCCGTTCGGATTGCTCGAGAACAACCAGTCCGTGCAACGCGCTCCGCAGCACTTCGGCGAGAAACGGGGCATCTGGTTGATCGAGGCCGAGCGCTGAGACCAGCGCGGCGAAGGCGGCGCGCAGCGCTGGCGGGGTGTCCTCGCTGGCGAAGCGTAGGCCGGTCGGTAGGACGAACATCGCCGCGTAGACCACCGGTCGCGCATGGGCGAAATCAAGGTAGGCGACGCAGACATTGCGCAGGGCTGCGGGATCGCCGGAGCGGCTGGCGGTGGCGAGGCGGCCGGCGAGGTCCTCGAACCCTCGGGTCGCGATGGCAGCCATAATCTCGGTCTTGTCCTTGAGGTGGCTGTAGAGCACCGGCTGGCTGTAGCTGATGAGTTCCGCGAGGCGGCGCGCGGTTCTGGCTGGCACCGGCCACCGCCGAGGCCGGCTTCGGCGTCGCCGGCTCGCCGCCGCCCTCGCGCGGGTTCGACGCCTGGCTCTCGGTGAAGGGCACGCGCGATATCGCGGCCTGCCTGTTCGTCGTGCTGCTGCTCGCCACGGGGCACTGCGGCTGCTCGGCGAATTCGTGCTGATCGCCAGTCTGATTGCGTTCGGGGACATGATCAGCGTGCTGCGCTCGGGCGGCAGCCGGGGGCTGGCGTTCGGGATGCACAGCCTGACCGAGCTCATCATCGTCGCGACGGGCGCCTGCATGATCGCTGGCGCGCGGTAAACGCTCCCCTCATCTCGATCCTAGACGCCGGCCCATTAGGCATCTAGGGCGCGGCACTGGAAATCGGGTTTCGGAAGGTTTTCGTTCGAGCGAAGACCGCCCCCGCCGAGGGGGCGGTCCCGGCCATCATTCCCCAGCCGAGTTTGACAGCTCAGCGAGCTCCCCGATCAGCGACAGTCTCGGCAGCCCAAGGTAGAGAATGTCCGAAATTTCGGTCGCCTCGAACCAGGCGTCTTCTCCCTCTTCGAGGTAAAGCGCAGTTTCCTTACGGAACGGCCCATCAGCAAGCGTTCCCGACCCGGATAGAACGAAATAAACTCCGCGCCCCTTCGCCACAAATCGCGCCCCAGCGGCAAGCTGATAACGCGCGACGCTGTATTGGCAGCTTGTGAACGTGCCCAGCGCTTTCTGGTCAACGCCGGGCATACCGTCAACGGGCATCCACGGAAAAGCCTTGCTGTCTACGAAGATCGGCGTTGGATACTGAGCCTGGGGATAAGTGATCGGTCGCTGTTTCACTGCTTCCCAGATTGCCTCGTAGGCGTCTTGCACGGGTGGGCCATCGATCCCGGGATTGCGCTTATAGAGCCCATCCTCGAACACGCCGGCATTGCGCGTTTTCAACTCGGCAGCAGCTTTGCGCATCAGGTTCTTGTCGACATACCCCGCGCCGCTGGCACCACCGAACTGAATCACGAGCACGGTGCCCTCGTCGTCGGGATTGTCCTGCGGGCCATACCACGTTCCTTCGGGAAACACGCCGAGGCATCCGTCTTCCAGAACACCAGCGGGATCGTGCCAGGTGCCCTTGATCATATAGCGCATCTGATCGAAGTTGTGGTGGTGACGCGGGGTCATGAATGCGCCCGGGCCAGCATAGCTGATGCCGAAATAGAAGCTGTCCGGGCGGGTTCCATCACGCCCCAACACGGTGGGGTCGAAGATCTCGCGACCGCTATGTCCCGGTCCGCCGCGGCCACCGGCATGGCCCGATCCGTCACCCTTGCTTTTCACCGGCATCTCATCGACCTGTACGATTTTCATGATCCAGCATCCTCGTTTGGACGTATAACCCTGCACCTGGCAAAGGTGCCTGCGACGCGTTCCGGTTCGTCGCGACCGGAACGAAACTCATTTTGACGGTGGTCCGGACCTGCCCCCAGCCATGTGGGTTCGACGGCCTGACCTCGAAATATCAGAGCGCGAGAATTTACGACCATCTCCCTCTACCCGGGCACGTCGCATTCGATCCGAGTCTCTGCACCCCGCACATCCGGGCCACTGCCGATTTTCCAGGGAAGCTGCAGCGCCATAACAACCATTGCCATATGGAAGGCCGCCAGCAGCAGGAATGCCTCAACGTAGATGGAATGCGATGTCCCCCAAGGAATCGTCGCCGACCGCCAAGCCAGAAACGCGGACATAACCGTCGTCAAGGCTGGACCGCCAAGGCGCTGGATGACGTTGATCGCGGTCGATGCCATTGGCAGGTCGTCACGGGCGACTGCGGCATACGCTGCCGACACTGATGGCACGCCGATCGCGCTCAGCCCCATGCCGCGCACGAATAGCGCGAGCATGAACGCCCAGTTCACGAGGTCACGCGAGCCGATCCAAGTCAGCGCTAACGTGGCGAACAGCGCCAGCAATGCCCCCGTACAGGATACTGGGCGCACGCCAAACCGGTCGGTCAGGTATCCCATCGATGGATAGCCGCACATCATGCCGAGCCCTTGCGGTGCGAGCAGGAAGCCAATCTGCGCCGGCTGCTGACCGCACGCCTGCATCAGAAAAACCGGCAGGAGCAATTGGCCGGTGAACCCCACGCCGTTGCTGAGAAACTGGACTCCAACTGCGGTGGAAAAGGCCCGGTCGGCAAACAACATTGGGTTGATCAACGCCATGCGTCCGCGCCGCTGGATCCAAACGAGAAATCCCGTGAGCAAGACCGTCGCGATCGCCAGCGGGACCATCCCCGCCGCCCCTGGCAGCCGATCGAACGCATAGAGCAGCGCGACCAACCCCGGCGACAGCAATGCCAGCCCGACAGCATCGAGCGAACGGCGTCTCACCGTGTCGCGATCGGCCGGCAGAAAAGCAAGGGCGATTACGATGGCGGCGATGCCGACCGGCACATTGATCAGGAACAGCCAGCGCCACGACGCATATTGCAGGATCGCGCCCGCGGCGACCGGGCCGAGGATCGGCGCGAGCAGCACTGGCATTGCAGAGAAGCCGACGACCTGCGCCAGCTTGGGCCCGGCGATGCGGGCCATCATCATCTGCGTCATCGGCGCCAGCAAGCCACCGCTGAGCCCTTGGAGCACGCGAAAGCCTATCAGCGACGGCGCCGACCAGGCCAGCCCGCATAACGCAGAGGCCAGCGTAAAAGCGGCAAAACACCAGATGTAGACCTGTTTCGCGCCGATCCGATCGACGAGCCACCCGTTCAGAGGCAAGATCAGGGCCAGAGCCAGCAGATAGCCGCTGATCACCCAGTGAATGATATGCAAGCTGCTATGAAATGTCCGCGTCAGCACGGGCAGCGACAAGTTCACGATGGTCGCATCGAGCTGGGAAATGAACGAGCCCAGAATGGCGACCGACGCAACCTTCCATATCCCGCGCCACGAGGGTGCGGGCACTTCATCTCCAGCCTTGGCTGTCGAGACGGGCATCTGCGGCCTCACAACCTGTCGTCGGTCCCGAGTGGGCGGCGCATGGCTGCCCACTCGGAATGCGCGTACATGCCATGGGGCATCGGCTGGGTCATGCTGGTACGTCGGTCCCGAACAGCGCGAGGATCGTGCCGGTGTTGCCGGTCTCGGCCAGCTTCGGAAACACCTTGGTCGTGCTGTACGCTTCTGCCTCGGCGCTCACATCGGTCATCGCGTCGAGTGGAAGGACGACGTTATAGCCAAGCTCGAACGCCTGCCGCGCCGTCGATTCGACACCGTTGCTGGTCGCGACGCCGGTAACGAAGACTTGCGTGACGTTCTGCGCACGCAGCAACGCATCAAGTTCCGTTCCACTGAAGGCTCCCCGCGCGTATTTGGTGAGGCGATGATCGCCGGGAGCCACATCCAGCGTCGCGATCAGATCGGCGAAATCCGCCGCCCGTTCCATGTGGCGTACCGGCCCATCGGTCCGACCAGGCGAACTACCCCGCGCAACGACAAATACGACCGGTAGGCCACGCTTGCGAAAGGCCGCAGCAAGTTGGTTCACGCGCTCGATCACGTCTTCGAGCGGGCGCAACACGGGAAATCCAGCGATACCCTTTTGTAGGTCGATCACCACGAGAGCGGCCTTGTCGTCGAGAGCTGTCACCGGCATTGTCAAACTCCTTGTGAGAAAATCGGCGTGCCGCCAGCACGTGCGAATGGATCAAACCGCAGCGACAGCGTGGCCGGCCATCCGCTCGAGTGCGCGCACCAGTGCGGAATGATCCTGTGTATCGCCGCCATCGGCCGCGCAGGCATTGAACAACTCCTGCGTCGATGCCGTGTTCGGCAGCGCTAGCCCGAGTTCACGCGCCCCTGCCAGCGCCAGCGCCAGATCTTTTCGATGCAGCGCAATGCGGAAACCGGGGTCGAACGTGCGTCGGATCATGCGCTCGCCGTGGACCTCCAACACCCTCGACGCAGCAAAGCCGTTCAGCAGCGCTGCGCGGACGAGCGCCGGGTCGGCCCCGGCCCTCGACGCGAATAATAGCCCCTCGGCCACGGCCTCGATGGTCAGGGCGACGATGATCTGGTTGGCGACCTTGGCTGTCTGTCCGGCGCCGGCCTCGCCGATCCGAGTGATGCTCTTGCCCATCAGCGCGAAAAGGGGGCGCATCGCCTCAAACGCTGCGGCGTCACCGCCGACCATGATCGTCAGCGTCGCGGCCTTGGCGCCGACTTCGCCACCCGATACTGGCGCGTCAAGATAGGCACATCCCAGCGCCTTGATGCGCGTGGCAAACCGCGCAGTCTCCAGTGGGCTGATCGAGCTCATGTCGATCACGGTCGTCCCCGGCGTGAGACCCTGCGCCACGCCCTCGTCGCCGAACAGTACCGCCTCGACATCGGCGGTATCGGGCAACATCAGGATGACCACGTCCGCCGCCTGTGCCACCTCACGAGCCGTTTCCAACACGCGCGCACCCGCCTCGATCAATTCATGCGGTGCTGGCGACGCCCTGCGCACAAGAAGAAGTTCGTGGCCGCCCGCACAGAGATGGCCGGCCATCGGGCGACCCATGACACCCACGCCAATAAAGCCAATGTTCATGTTGGAAGATCCTCCTCTCGCGAGCGGTGCCGATTGACTTTCCGCACGCAGCCTCGCCCGACCGAAATCAGCAGTCTATCTGTTGTAATTATCGGAAACCGACGTGCGAGTCAACTGTGCGTGCGCCTCCGCGCGTGGGCATAATCACCTCTCCATGACGGCCATACTTCACTGCACCCAAATAATTTTCTTAAATATCGTATGGATAAAATAGATGCCGGAGCTCGCTCGCGACTCTTGACGGCTTTCCTCGCAACGTCTAAATTCAGCAGGTAATCTTTCTTTATGCGCTTACCTCATCCTGGACGAGAGGATTTTATGTTTGGACTGATTGTGAAATTCATCGCCAGCCCCGGCAAACGCGACGAGCTGATCCAGACCCTGAGTGCCGGGTTCCAGAACATGGCTGGTTGCCACAGCTATATTCTGGCGGAAGATCCTGCCGACGAAAACGGCGTGTGGGCAACCGAGATCTGGGAGAGTCACGAGAGCCATCAGCAGGCCATGGCGCAACCCGACATCAAGGCGGTGATCGCCGAGGCCAAGGCTCACAACCTGACAAAAGGGCGCGAAATGCGAGTTGTTACCAAGCCAATCGGCGGCCAGGGGCTGTTCCGCGATACGGCGTGGCGGCCCGAACCTGTCTTGATCCATAGTGGAGGAGCGAATGCCTGAAGTTGTCATTTATGCTGTTGCCGGCCGACCAACCGAGGCGAAGCATGCGCTTATGCGCGATGTCACTGACGCCATTGTCAAAAATTTCGACATCCATCCCGATCTCGTGACGGTCCAAATCGTCGAGGCGCCCGCAGATTTAAAATCCAAAGGTGGTATTCCCTACAGCGTGCGCGCGCCGGGCGAGATTTTCGGAAGGACTTGACCATACTCCAGGAATAGGGCGCCGCAGCGGCCCTATTCCTGGGATCTCTACCAATACGCTTCCCGGCGCGGTGGGGCTAAGCGACCAACCCCGGCCAACGATGCCCGGCATAACGTTGGCGGATCTCCTTTTTGTCGATCTTGCCTGTCGCTCCTAATGGAACGGGCGCAAAGATGACATCATCGGGCATCCACCATCTAGCGATCTTACCTTCCAGATAGCTCAACATGTCGTCGCGCGTCGCTATCTCACCGGACTTCATCTCGACGACCAGCAGCGGGCGCTCGTCCCACTTGGGATGCGGCAGGCCGATGACCGCAGCTAATGCGACACCAGGACGCCCCGACGCGATATTCTCGATCTCGATCGACGAAATCCACTCTCCACCAGACTTGATGACGTCTTTGGCACGGTCGGTGATCTGGATATAGCCTTCGGGTGAGATGGTCGCGACATCGCCAGTATCGAAGAAACCGTCCGCATCGAGGACATCGCCTCCCTCACCACGGAAGTAGGCGCGTGCCACGGAATGCCCGCGCACCTTTAGTTGGCCAATGGCAACGCCATCGTGCGGCACGGGGCGATCGGCATCATCGGTCAGCGCGAGATCGACACCGAGCGGCACCCGCCCCTGCTTGACCCTGAAAGCGATCTGTTCTTCGTAAGGCAGCGCCGCGACCCGGGCGCAGGGCTGGCCGACGCTTCCGATGGGTGACAACTCGGTCATGCCCCAAAGATGCGTTACCTCGACGTCGTAACGCGTCTGGAATGTACGGATCAGTGTCTCCGGGCAGGCAGCACCGCCGATCACCACCCTTCTGAGGTGCGGCAGATCGGCGCCCGTGCGTTCCAGTTCCTGCATCAGCATCTGGAACACGGTGGGCACCCCGCCAGCGAAGGTGATCTCCTCACGCACAAGCAGATCAAGGATTGCGGCCCCATTCAACTGGTTGCCCGGCATGACCAGCTTGGCCCCTACCGCCGTTGCGGAAAAGGCGAGACCCCAGGCATTGGCGTGGAACATCGGCACAAGCATCAGCACGTTGTCCGCCGAGCGAAGACCGAGAACATCCGCCTGAAGTGTCATCAGCGTGTGCAGATAATTTGACCGATGCGAGTAAAGGACACCCTTGGGATGACCCGTCGTGCCCGAGGTATAGCACAATCCGGCAGCGGTGCTTTCGGGGAAATCTCCCCAAACACAATCATCGGCGTGGCCAGCGATAAACGTCTCGTAATCACGGCCGTGCGGTTGCGGCGGCACGCGATCATCGGACGACAGCCAGATGACGGCCTCGATCGTGGGGCATCGCGGAAGCAATGCAGTAACGAGCGAGGCCATGCAGGGATCGGCAAAAATCAGCCGATCCTGCGCATGGTTGATGATGTAAACCAATTGCTCGGGAAAGAGCCGCGGGTTCAATGTGTGGCACACGGCGCCAATGCCCATCACGCCATACCAAACCTCGACGTGTCGGTGAGTGTTGAAGGCCAGCGTCGCGACACGATCGCCTTGGCGAATACCGTGTGTGTACAAGGCGTTGGACAGACGCTTTGCACGAATGCGAATGTCCCGATAAGTGGTCCGCTCGAGTTCACCGCCATCAATCGGACGGCTGACCACGTCGCGTTGCCCATGCCAGATCGCGCCGTGATCGAGAATTCTGTCGACAGTCAGTGACCAGTCCTGCATCAACCCCTGCATATGCCTCTCCCTAGATGTGACGTGATCCTGGTCAGGACGGGCGGACAAGGTTGCTGTCGTGGAACTGGCCAAAATGGCGTGCAGAAAAAATCCCGATGGCCAAGCCACCGGCAGCCAACGCCAGCATGTCAATCGACTTGAACTCGAACGAGCCGACCCAACCGAGCAAGAAGTAAGCCCCCGCGAGATTGGCGAAACCCCAAAGCACATTTACCAGGGCCGACGACAATCCAACACCCGGCGGGGACGCGAAGGGCGATTGGAAGGGCTGCCCGGAGAGGCCGCGTAACAGGTGAGGCAGAGCGTTCGTCAAAACTGCACCGCCGGCGAAATAGCAGAGTTCATATAACCAGATCATGGTTTGCTCCTGAATAGGGATTAAGGTCGAGGCCGGCCGAGAAGGATCTATGCGACTACGAGCCAGATTGCGGCCGTGCCGATTTGAATGTAGCCGTCATTGCGATGAAAACCGCTCGCACCTCCAAAGGCAGCCTGGAAACGGCTGCGACCGAACTCTCGCTGGCCATCAGCCAATTGCGCCGCCGGGTCCGCGCCGAGACAGCCTCGCAATCACTCAACCTTTCGCAGTTGGGCACGATTGTCAGGCTGGAACAACGTGTCTGGGCAACCACCGCCGAACTGGCACGAGCTGAGTCGATGAAGCCACAATCGATGGGCACCATTTTGAAAACACTGGAAGAAGCCGGCTTGGTCCAGCGCCGCGCGCATCCGACCGACGGTCGGCAGATCCAGTTCGCGTTGACAAAAGTCGGGCTCGATCTGCGACGCCAGCGCACCCAGGCCAAGAGCGGCTGGCTGCTCGAGGCGATGTCCAGGCTGGACGAAAGCGAGCAGCGCAAACTCATTGACGCGATTCCCCTCATTAAACGGCTGGGTGACGGCTGAAGCCACGGCGATCGGCCGAAACCTCGACTTGGCACTGGCGAATCGTCCACCCGCTGGATAACATAAGAAGGTAATCTGTCGAGATGGGAGTCGCCGGTGCCGAGAATCGTCTTTGTCCAGCATGACGGTATCTCTCGCGCAGTCGAGGTCTCGATAGGCCAAAGCCTGATGGAAGGCGCCATCTGCAACCGAGTGCCTGGCATCATGGCGCGGTGCGGCGGTGCCGGCGGATGCGCGACCTGCCAAGTCTATATAGGAGCTGGGTGGCAATCGCTCCTTCAGCCCCCATCGCGTGATGAGATGCGCACGTTGCGTTTCGCATATGCTCCCGATTCGCGCAGCCGTCTGGCTTGCCAGATCCGCGTGACCCAAGGGCTCGACGGCCTCGTTCTGCGCCTGCCCCTCCGGCAATTCTAGGCCGCCGAACTCTAGGGGTCAGTCAGCCACTCGCTCATGGCACATAGCGCACGGCCGAGTTTACGCCCCCAAGATTGACAGTTAGACTTTTAATATCTACCACGCTGAAAGGCAGGCTCCATACCTAACGCGGCGCGCTGTTTCGCGGGGCCGCCGACCTATGGCGCCGGGCCATGATCGCCCACGGTCAGGACGGCGCCGCATCCAAATCCGGGAGAGAACAATGATCGCCAGCAACGTCAAGCGCCTCTGGGCCGAGGGAAAGCCGGCCATCAACGGTTGGCTATCGATTCCGTCGGCGTTCTGCGCGGAAATCATGGCGGCGCAGGGCTTTGATGCGATCACCATTGATCTGCAACATGGTCTTATCGATCAGCAAGCGATGGTGGCAATGCTGCAGGCGATGCGATGCAGCGACGTGACGCCGCTGATCCGCGTGCCCTCGCTCGATCCGGCGGCAATTATGAAGGCGCTCGATGCTGGTGCCCATGGCATTGTCTGCCCCATGATCAACACCCGCGCAGAGGCTGAGACGCTGGTATCGTGCGTTCGCTACCCTCCGGCTGGCATGCGTAGCTTCGGTCCCACCCGCGCGCTCGTGTCTATCGGCGCCGACTATGCCCGCATCGCGAACGACGAAATTCTCTGTTTCGCGATGATCGAAACCCGCGCTGGCTACGAGAACCTTGAAGCAATCGCCAATACCCCCGGACTCGATGGCATCCTCGTTGGCCCGTCCGATCTTGCACTTGGGCTGGGCGATGGCCGTCTGTCCGCCGGGCTGGACCGCGAGGAGCCGGAGATGATCGATGCTTTCCGCCACATCGCCGATGCCTGCCGCGCCACAGGACTAAAAAGCATCTTCATCTGCGCAACCCCGGCCTATGCCGCACGCGCGGTCGATTGGGGATATGATGTGGTCACCGTGGCCAATGATATTCGCTATCTCGCCGCAGCTGCGCAGGCTGCCCTGGCCGAAACGCGGCGCCTGATCGCCTGAAACGCGGCACCTTTGTCCCCGGAGCACCAGACCATGCAACTGGCCACTTTCGTTCGTGACGTCACTCAGTTGCCGGAGATCGGTGTGGTCGTCGGCGACAGCGTTCACCCCGCACCACCCGGCTTCGCCATCCGCGACATGAACCACCTTATCGCGGCATGGCAGGATTGTGCGGCTTCCGTCGCCACGTGGCCGGATGTATCGGCACCAGTCAATCTTGCCACGGTTCGTCTGTTGGCACCAGTACCGCGCCCTAGCAAGATCCTCGCCATCGGGCAGAATTACGCTGCCCACGCCGCGGAAACCAGTGCCAGTATCCCGGACCGGCAAATCTGGTTCTCCAAGGCGGTGAGCGCGGTAAATGGACCTTTCGCCCCCATCGCGTTGCCGAAAGCCTCGACCATGGTCGATTATGAGGTCGAACTTGTGGCCGTCATCGGCCGGCGCTGCCGTCATGTAACACCCGATACGGCCGCCAGCGTCATCTTTGGCTATTGCGTAGGCAACGATGTCTCCGCGCGCGATTGGCAATTGCGTACCCCGCAATGGGTGCTGGGCAAGTCGTTTGACACACATGCGCCCTTTGGCCCGTGGCTCACCACCGCCGATGCCGTTGCCGACCCGCATCGCCTCGACCTGACTTGCCGCGTCAACGGCGAACCGCGCCAAAGCGCCAACACGCATGACATGGTATTCGACGTGTTTGCGCAAGTCGCCGAGCTTTCGCAGGTCATGACGCTCGAACCCGGCGATATTATTTACACCGGCACGCCGAGCGGGGTCGGCATGGCGATGTCACCTCCGCGTTATCTCGCCGCAGGCGATCGGGTCACCTGCGAGATCAGCGGTCTTGGTTCGATCGAAGGAGTCATGATGCCCGAGTAATCGCGGGCGAAAGGTCTCAGGCATTCAGTCCCAGAGCCCGACCGGCATGTTCAGGCCTTCGAGGTCTGCCGGCATGACCTGGCCGGCCGGCGCGATCTTCAGCCCGTCGATCAGAGCCGCGAGTTGCCGCGTATGCTGCAACATCCCGATCGTCTGGATACGCAGATATTGCAACATCGAGCGGGGCCCCCGATGCGTGTCGAGCATACGGCGGAAATCGCTCTCGCCCCGATCGCTGCACAGCCAAGCACGCATGTCGCTCGCCGTGAGGCGCATGCTGCCAACGACACGTACCATCGGTGTTTCGGGTTCGGGCTCGCCAAAGAAACTGTATTCGCCACTGCCGTCGATGGCGAAGCCAAGTTCGTACACGCCGTTGGCGGCCAGCAGCACCCGCCAGGCTTTTTGCCCATGCCGGGCGATATGGTGCACCAGCGATTTGCTGGTGCCATGCGGCACATAAGGGCGACCATCGGCGAGGAACCGACCAGCAGCGACGAAATCGGCCATCGTGGGGGTGGGATCGTCGAAATGCGATGGCGGAAGCTGGAGCGCAAGGGCGCCCGACAAGTCGAGCATGCGCGCCGCGCGCTCGATCAATACCTGCGCCGACGGTGACAATACCGACACCGCTGCGGGCGCCAGCCCGAGCGCGGCATCGATCACGCTTTCCTCCCCCGCAACCCAGCGATCGCCAACCCGTATAACCGGCGATGCGCGATGACCGGCCGCTTGCAATGCCGCCAGAGCACCCGGGTCGGCCTGGATGTTGACCAAATCGAACACCACCCCGCGGGCCGTCAAATAGCCTTTGAGCCGTGTGCAGTTGGCACAGCCCGGAACCCAGTAAAAGCTAACCGGTCGATCAACCATGGGCACGGCTCCCGACGCGGAAAAGCCCCCGCGACTTAATCGAGCCGCGGAAAACGGACGAGATAGACCTCAATACCGTCTGCACCACCGATCCGGGCGGTCTCCCCGCGCGGACAATAGATTGCCGCAGCGCTATCGCATGTTCGGCCATGGACCTCGAGGCCCGGATGCACCGTCCACGCAATCTGCGGCCGATCGGCGTCCAGTTCGATCGTGCCGCCATCCAGGCGCGCGATGCTGATACTGACATCACCATTGGGCCCGGGTTGATCGAAGAAGTGCCCGAGTTGTTTGAGCATCACTCCGGGTGCGGCCTGATAATACGAGGCGTTACCAGGATGGATCAGGATCGGTGCATCGTATGTCGGCTGCGGGATATTCAACGGTACGCCCTTCAACATCCGATAGCGTTCGTCATACAGGGCATCGACGGAATCCCGCGTGATCGTCTCACCGCTCTCCGGATCGCGCTCGATAAACAGTCCGTTCTCGATCACACCGCGTGCCTTCAGTCGCTCCAGAACTTCGCCCCGGCGCGATTCCCAATAATCGCCGCGTTGATGTTCACCATTGAAGCCATATTGACAGACGATACTGGTCAGCCCCTTTTCCCGATGCTGCGGGCCATAATAAGCGCCCTTGGGGAAATAACCCAGTTCGCCCTCATTGATGTATTGGCCCGGCGACACGTCGATCGCGCCTTTTTCGGCGAACTTGATCTGCTGGAAGGTGTGCTTGTGCCGCGGGCTCTGAAAGGCGTCCTCGCCCTCATCGTTCTGCACCGTGCGCGCCAGCCAGAAATTGAAGCCATCCGGTGCGTCGTCCTTGAGAAGCACCCGGATCTCGCGATTGGCACCGCCAGTCCGCACGTGCATGCCCATGTTCGGATCGGTCGACTGGATTTCGTCGACGAGGGCGATGTCCATCTGAGTCTCTCCCAATAGTTGTCGATCACATCTACATAATAAAAGTTTAACTGTCAATATTGCGATGCCCGTTTCGCTGCCCCCTGCTAGACCAACAGAGCCCCGCCATCGATCGGCAACGCGAGCCCGGTCAGATAGCTGCCGTCGTCAGAGGCAAGGTAGGCCACTGCCCGTGCAATCTCGTCGACATGCGCGACCCGGCGCAGCGGCACCCGGGCTGCCCACGCGGCCATACCCGCAGCGCGCGCGGCGGCGTCACCCTCCGATCCGGCAAAGGGCGTATCGACTGCCCCAGGGCACAGTGCATTGACCCGGATGCCCTCCGGGCCGAGATCGCGCGCCAATGCTTGCGCCATCATCACCACCGCCGACTTGCTGATCGCATAAAGCGGCGACCGCCCGGCATAGCGCAGCCCTCCCGCTGAGGACATCAACGCAACCGACGCCTGCGGCGCGCGCCGCCGCAGCAACGGCAACGCCTCGATGACACAGAAATAGTGGACCTTGACGTTCAGCTCAAATGTCTTGTCATAAGTGGCGACATCGGTGTCGAGCCCAGCCGGCCCGTGCGAACCCAGCGTGTTGAACAGGATATTGAGACCGCCATGCCGGGCCTCGATGTCCGCGAAAAGCGCTGCCCGCTCCACCGTCGAACAAGCGTCGAGCCTGTATCCGACGATTGCAAGTCCTTGCTCTGCGCAAGCCTCCACCGCGCGTTGCAAAACTTCCTCATTGCGATCCGCGATCACCACGTCCGCGCCCCGCGCCGCCAAGATCCGCGCCGCGGCGAGGCCCATGCCCGACGCCCCGCCGATCACCAGTGCCACTTGTCCGGTAAAGTCCATGAAATACCTCTGTTCCTTGTCGGCGCCGCGCACGGCGCACGGTATCAGGCGTCTTGGTCGGGTGCAGGCTCGTTCCCTGCGGCGGACAGCATGGCGATCTCATCCGGCGTCAACAGGAGGTCGGCCGCACCGAGGATATCTTCAAGCTGCTTGGGCGTATCGACCGCCGCGATCGCCGCAGTGACCGCAGGCTGGGCCAGCACCCAGGCGATGGCGACAGCGGCGGGCGGCGTGCGATGGGCCTCGGCCACGCTGTCCAGCGCCCGCAAGATGCGCGCGCCGGCGGCCGTCAGATGAGGGCGCAGCAGCTGGGCATAGACCGATCCCGCCACATCGGCCTCGGTTCGGAATGCGCCGGTGAGAAACCCTTTCGCCAGCGTGCCATAGCAGAGCGCACCAATGCCGTCGGCGAGGCAGCGCGCCTGCACGCTCCCCTCGAATTCACAGCGCGTGGCGAGACTATAGCGCGGCTGAAAGGTATCGAAACGGGCCAAGCCCCCCGCCCGACTGACTGCGACCGCCTCGCCGATACGGTCCGGAGTGAAATGTGACGCTCCCACCGCCCGAACTTTGCCGGCGCGGATCAAACGATCGAACGCCTCAAGAGTCTCGTCGAGCGGGGTTTCCGGATCGTCGGCGTGGGCTTGGTAGAGGTCGATATAGTCGGTCTGCAACCGCTGGAGCGACCCTTCAAGCGAGCGGATAATGTATGCCGACCGCAGGCTGCGTCCCCAACCCGCGTCGGCAGAGCCCATCATGCCGCCCACTTTTGTGGCGATCACCACCCGGTCGCGCCGGCCGCGCGCAGAAAGCCAGGCGCCCAGCATCGTCTCGGATTCGCCCCCAATATGGCCCGATACCCAAGCAGAGTAGATATCGGCGGTGTCGATCGCGTTGTATCCTTCATCGACAAAACGATCGAGGATCGCGAATGTCGCTAAACGATCGGCCGTCCAGCCAAACACGTTGCCGCCGAGCATCAACGGCGCGATTGATATTCCGGATTGCCCCAGCGGTCTGCGAATCATGGCCTTGCCCATCTCCAGCGTGCGCAACGCCCCTTGGTCATTGATGCCGTCGTATATATTGACAGATAATCTTGCAAGCTTAACTACTGTTTATGAGGCTGCAAATCTGGCTATCGTTGCCGGTTATGTTCCGCCGATCTCAACCGCCAATGGATGCCGCCGCGATGCAAGACCTGAGCCACGCCATCGACAACATGCTCGCCGCCGAGCGCCTGCCTCCAGCCTACCGGGAGTCGATCGAGCAGATATTCGTTCCGCTCACCGATTACATCGTCTCCCGACACCAAGCCCTCGGACGAATGTGTATCGTCGGCCTGTGTGGGCCACAGGGCAGTGGCAAGTCGACCGGAGCGCTCGCCATACGGCTGCTGTTGGAAAGGCAGGGTCTGCGCGTTGCGGTCCTCTCGCTCGACGATCTCTACCTAACACGCAAGGAGCGCCACCACCTCGCCGAAACGGTCCATCCATTGTTCGCAACCCGCGGCCCACCGGGCACGCACGACATCGCGCTCGGCGTCCGGACCCTCGACCGCCTTCAGGCTGCGGGCGACATTGCGCTGCCGTCATTTGACAAGGCGACCGACGAGCGCCGGCCGTCCACCGAGTGGCCAGTGTTCACTGGCCCCGCTGACGTGGTCGTGTTCGAGGGATGGTGTATCGGAGCGCTGCCCCAACTGCCGGCCGCACTCGCCATGCCGATCAACGAACTCGAACGAACGTGCGATGCGGCCGGGACCTGGCGGCGACACGTGAACATGGCGCTGGCGGGGTACGTGGAGCTGTTCTCCCGTATCGACATTCAGGTTCTGCTTCAGCCGCCCGCGTTCGAGGTCGTCGCCCGCTGGCGTTGCGAGCAGGAGGCAAAGCTGCGCATATGCGTGCGGCCGTCCGATGTGGGACAGCGGACCATGAGCGATGAACAGGTGACTCACTTTGTGCAGCACTACGAACGCGTAACCCGTCATATCATGGTCGAGATGCCGGCACGTGCCGATGCCTTGATCGCGCTCGGAGCTCACCGCGAATTGAAGGCCTTTACACTGCGCAAATGATCGGTGTCAGAGCCCCAGGCCAAGTGTACTTGCCGAGGAGAAAACGCTTCAATTTCGATTTGCGACGAAAGCATCTAGGATGGTTACAATCTCTGATTGTGTCCCCGAGACATTGTCTGCCGCGACGTGTCGATAGAGGGCGGCCGCCCCGCCCAGCATGTCGGCAGCCCCGCGCTCGGGTTCTAGAAAAGTGGCGATCTCTCGCATCTCGTCATCCCAGCGGTAAGCCTTACGCGGCATCGTCGGCAACATCTTGGCCAGCCAGGCATAAAGCTGCGGCTGGGTGTCACGCAGTTCAGCAACAAACGCCTCGGCCGTGCCAGCGCGTGCTGCGCCCAGAGCCATCGCCGTCCCAATTGCCTGAACGCCTTTTGTAATACCGGCATAGGCCATCTTGATCCCCGATGCGTCGCCCAACTGCGGCGATAGCAACCGGATTTGTAGCCCCATCCCGGCGAGCTCAGTCGCTTCGGATGCGATGTCGCCCGACATGTAGATGCGCGGAGTATATCCGTCGATGCGCGGGGGCAGGCCGATGATCGAGGCGTCACCGATACACAATCCGCGCTCAAGATAAGGCTGGGCCAGAGCATGCAAGGTCTTTGGAGCGATCGCATTACAGTCGATCAGCGTCGGCTTTCGCGGAGACGCGGCGATGCCGGGCAGAAACCGCGCAGCGATCGCTGCTGCGACCGCTGGGGGGACGATCGACAGGATGATGTCCGCCTCGGCGGTCAATTCCGCGTCGCTGAGTATAACAACCCCCGCCTCGGTTGCTCGCGCGCTGCTCTGTGCGCTGCGTCCGGCGAGTGCGGTGACGACGCGTACGCCCCGCGCCACGAGTTGTTGGGCGAGGGCCGCTCCCATTTCTCCCATGGCGACAACAGCAATGGTGGTCATTTGGCTCTCCAAGTTTTGGTTCGAAATCAGCGTGGCGCGTACCGGCGCCGAGCGCAGCGTACGGGTTCATCCTGACCGGAGGCGAGCCGTCATGGCAGCAAGAACATCGGTAAACCGATCCGAACCAAGTCGTTCAATCAACTCGAAAGGTCCGTAACGCCAACCGTACCCCTCGCGCATGGCCAGATCGATCTCTGCGGGTGAAACCGCAATTGCTGGGACAAGCGCCACGGCATAGGCCAGCGTCTTGTCCATCACGGCCGCCACGAATTCGCTCCCCGAGCCATGATCGGCGATAAGCGCAGGCAAATCGTTGCTAACCGTGATAGGTACGCGCGCAGTTCTATAAGTGAGGTCGCGAAGGTCGAGCACCTGTATCCCGCCGTCGGCGATCCGGCGATAAAAGCCCGCCCCTGCCTTGCGGCCTATCTGACCTTGCGCAATCATAGCCGCGATCAGGGGCGGGGCTGCCGCATAGTCTTGCAACGGATCGTCCATCGCCAGCGCCGACTGCAGACTAGCCCACCCGCTCGGCAGCAGATCGATGCCGACAATATCAAGGAGGCCGAACAGTCCCACTGGGGACCCAAAAGCGCAGAGTAGCGCATCCGCCTGCTCGATATCAATGCCTCGCGTGACGGCTTCGTGAAGCGCCACTGCCATCCAGTAATTCCCGATGCGATTGGCGATGAAGCCCGGCGTGTCGTGACACCGCACTACACAACGGCCCAATGGTCCCGCCGCAAACCGTTCGAGCGCAGTTATCGCGTCAGGGCGTGTTGCAGCCCCCCCGACCAGCTCAAGCAGCCGCATATGCTTGGGTGGATTGAAGAAATGCGCGATTACATAGCTGCTGGCGTGCCTCACATGCATCGCTGCCACGAGTTGCGCAAGAGGTATCGTCGAGGTGTTGGAGGAGACGATTGAATCGGTTTTGCGCACCGCGTTCAGCGCCGCAAAAATCTCCTGCTTGACTGTGAGCCGCTCGGCCGCTGCCTCAATGATCCAGTCAGCGTCGGCCACCAGTCCGATGTCGCGAACACTCGATCCAGCCCGGATGCGCCTGGCCGGCGTCGGACCCAATTGGGTCGCCGCCGCCCGCTCGGCAGCGGCCGGATCGATATCGAGCAGCGTCACCGCCAAACCGGCATCTGCCAGCAGACCGGCAATCCCGGCTCCCATCACGCCCGCTCCGATGATCGCAGCAGTCCGAATCTCATTCATCGTAGCCTCTCGATCTGCCTTGGCTCCCCGTGGGCAGGTTGGCGAACGCACGCCAGCGTGCGCATTACTATGCGTGGGGCTAGCGGCCATCGAACTGCGGCGTGCGACGCGATGCCATCGCACACACGCCTTCGCGGAAATCCGACGTGGCGAATTGTACGCGTTGCTCGCTCAATTCGTGAGCGACGGCGGCCGCCGCTGCATCAGCAAGCCCCTGACGCATCGTCCGTCTCGTCGCTGACACGGCAAGCGGCGCGGATGTGCAAATCTCATTCGCCAATGCGATTGCCGCGTCGCGCAGACCGGTTTCCTCGGCAAGCTGGTCGATTAGCCCGATGGACAGTGCTTCCGCGCCGGTCAGCCGGCGCCCGGTATAGAACAGCAGCGCAGCACGCTGAGCGCCCACCAGACGCGGCAGAGTGTCCGAAAGCGCGAAGCCAGGATGGATACCCAGACGGTTGAAGTTCGCGGCGAATCGCGAACTGGCGGTTGCCACGCGAAAATCCGCGACCAACGCCAACCCCAAGCCGCCGCCAATTGCCGAGCCCTGAATCGCCGCAACCACGGGCGTTTCGATACGGAACAGGCGCAGCGCCTCGCTGTAGACCGGCTCGGGATCGATATGTGCGTCGGCATCGGCACGAAAATCAGCGCCAGCGCAGAAGTTGCGTCCTTCTGCGCACAACACGATGCATCGCACGGCCGGATCCCGATCGAACGCCTCAAAGGCGTCGGCGAGGTCGCCGATCAGCGCGCGATCGAAGTAGTTGTCAGGCGGACGGCGCATCTCGACATGGGCGATCATGCCGTCGTGCTTGACCTGGACATCGCTCACGAAAGGCGCTCCACGCTCAGGACCGGCTGTTCGCCAAGCAGGCGACGCTGTATCTTGCCCACGCCAGCGTCCCGGGGAATGGCGGCAATGGTGATGACCTGCGTGGGATGCATGTAGCGCGGCAGATCGGCTACCACCGCACGTACTGCGGCAAAATCGACAGCCGGCGCCGCTGTGTAGATCACTGGCTCGTGTCCACGGCTCGCCGACGGCAGTCGCCAGAGTGCGAATTCCTGAAGCGAGGGGACACGCCGCAACCGCGCCTCAACGAAATCGATCGGCACATATTCGGCGTTGACGCGGATCGATTCACTCATTCGCTCGATAAAGATGAGGTTGCCGGTGGCGTCGGTGCGCCCGCGGTCGCCGGTGTGGAACCAGCCGTCCGCATCAAGCGCGGGGGTCACCTCACCTTGCTTTGCATAGCCCGAAAACAGCGCGAGCGGTGCTTTCTCGCGTACCAGAATTTCGCCATCGGGTGCGATCTGCCAATCGATATCGTAGCGAGGCTGGCCGGCGAGGTGGAGCGCGCCCTCAGGCGGCAGGTCGCGGTCATCAGGCCGGAACCGCCAGCTATGGCAATATCCGCCCGCCTCGGTCGAGCCATAGCCGCCAACACCCAGTGGCACGCCAAATTGGCGCAGGAAGTCCGGCTCGCACGCGAAACCGACGCGCACCCGATGGCCCTTTGCGTCGTCCGCGCTCGTCTTGGTCTTCAACAGGCTGACTGGCGGGGCATGGAGGATCAGTGCCGTTACCCCGTGCCGCTTGACCATCGGCCAGAACTCGGCGGCGGCAAACCGCTCGGTCGAAAGGAAACCGGCTCGCCCGGTGAGGGCGCCGACGACGCCGTTGCCGGTGGGGTTGATATGGAACAATGGCAGCGGATTGAAGACGACATCGTGCCGGGTAAATGACATGGCGTCGGCGAAATAACGGCCGAGGCGCAGAAAATAACCATGACTGAGCGCACAGAACTTGGGGTTGCCGGACGTACCCGACGTGTGGAGGTACGCCGCGATGTCAGCGATGACGCATACGTCGCCTGAACCCGGCACTGTCTCCCGGCGATCACTGGACGAGAGAACGGAAATCTCCCCTTCCCAGGCCCGCAAAGCGTCAATCTGGGCGGCCCGCTGCGGGCCCGCAGCGGCAGGCACGCGTCCGATCCACACGACGGCTGCCGGCGCAATATCATCGAGCATCGTGGCGAGAAACTCATCAGGATACCCCGGATTGATCAAAGCCGTCTGCACGCCCAGCAACTGAGCGGCCATCCAAGTCACAATATAGCTGGCGCTGTTGGTGCCGATGATCGCCATGACATCGCCACGGCCAAGCCCGCTCTCCCGCAGCCGCGCAGCGACATCGCGGGCACGCTCCACTACGCGGTCCAGCCGGTCATGCTGTTGGAACGTGCCGAACGGCGCGGCAGGGTTGTCACGCGCAGCCGCAGTAAGAAGCTCGGTCAGATTGTCCATTACAGGCCTCTCACGTCCGGGCTTTTGAGCAGTTGTTGCGCGATATGGTTGCGCAACACCTCGAGCGAACCGCCGCCGACACGCAAAGTCTTAATGTCGAAGAGGATCTGGCCGAACGCTTGGGTGTGATAGAGGCCATGACCGCCGACCAGCGAGAAGGCATCGTTGATGACCTTCTCGGCGGCCTCGATTGCCACCTTCTTTGCAAGGCTGGCCTCGAACGCGTGCGGCTCGCCAGCCGCGACCAGATTGGCCGCACGATCGCGCGCCAGGGACGCAGTGTAGAGTAGCGCATAGCTGTCCGCCATCAACCACTGGATACCCTGGAAGTCGGTCACGACATTACTGCCGACGTGCCGATTGCGGGCATAGGCAACGCCATCTGCGAGCGCGCGCTGCGCCGCGCCAATTAGTTCAGACGCATTGCCCAGCCGGCTGACGTTGAACGTGCTTAGGAACGTCGCGAGACCCTCGCCCGGAGCCCCCAGCACTGCCGAGCCTGGGATGCGCACATTCTCGAAATACATGTCTGCCGTAGGCAACAGGCGTCCCCCCAGCGGATCGCTGTGCTCGCGCCGAATGCCTGGGAGATTGGTCTCGACAAGGAACGCGGTCAGCCCTTCTTCGGCCATCGCATAGACCAGCGTAATATCAGATTCGCAGCCGAGATTGATGTGGATTTTCTCCGCGTTGAGGATCCAGTCCCCGCCATCGCGCCGCCCGGTCGCCTTCATCGCCTTCAGCGACGACGCCGCGCCCCGTTCTGAAATGGATTCGGAAAAAACCAGCGAGCCGTCAACAAGTCCAGGCAGATAGGTGCGCTTCTGCGCATCGGTGCCCCAATCCACCAGCCAACGCTGCCCCTGGATCTGGATCTGGGACGAGACGAGATCATGGCGCGCCATCGCCTCGGTTGTGAGGCAATATTCGGGCGCATCCCCACCATAACCGCCATATTCGGTCGGGGTCACGACCCCGAGCAGCCCGCGTCGGCCCATCTCCCGGAATGCAGCGGCCGGAAAGCGGCCGAGCCGGTGACCTTCCGCAATTTCGTCGCGGTGCTGCTGGGCGATGTCCCGGACCGTGTCGAGCGCATTTTCCGCCCAGACCGGATCCTTGAGATTCAGATCGATGTTCATATGCTCTCCACGACTCCGAAGACGCATCATGCAGCCGCCACCCGTCCGCACGCGGTGGATGCGTCGGTCAAGCAATCGGTTCTGCTGCGCGAGTGTCTGTATTCGCCGGGCGGACTTGAACCACCTCGGAAATCTCTTGCCGGAACGTCAGCAATGCCGGCCGGCCCGATGCTTGTGCGCGCTCGAATGCCGCAGCAAAATCCTCCGTCGCCTCAATGCGCTCGGCATAGGCTCCGAAGGAGTGCGCGAGAGTGACGAAATCCGGGCTGACGAGATCGGTGGCGATAACGCGGCCGGGAAAGAATTTTTCCTGATGGTGCCGAATCGAACCGTAGCTGGAATTATCGATGACAATGACGATGAGATCGAGGCCGTACATCACTGCCGTCGCCAACTCTTGCGCAGCCATCATGAAACAGCCGTCTCCGGCGAAACACACCGCGGGCCGATCAGGGTGCACGACCTTCGCGGCGATCGCGGCGGGCAAGCCATAGCCCATGGCCCCTGTGGTTGGTGCAAGCTGGCTGCCGTAAGCGCGGAACTTGTAGAAGCGATGCACGAAGGCCGTGTAGAGTCCGGCACCGTTCGTGATGATTGCGGTGTCGGGCAACCGTGTGCTCAGCTCACTGATGATTCGCGCCACATCAATGCGCGGTTGCCCGCTGGCGGGAGGTGCAGAAAAGCGTTCGTAAGCGGTATGACCTCGCTCGATCCAGGCCTTGCGGTCGATGGTAACGTCGGTGTTCGTCCCGAACGCCAGACGCGCCGCAGCCCGCGAAAAGTCGCGTGCGGTTGCGTTAATCAGGAGATCGGCTTCGTACAGTGCACCGAGTTCTTCGGCGCCTGCGTGCACATGGATCAGCCGCTGCACCGGGCGAGGGTGGGCAAAGATGGTATAGCCCGCGCTTGTGATATCCCCGAGCCGCTCCCCCACGACGAGAAGCAGATCGGCCTCGCCAATCTGTGCGATCAATTCGCGGTTCGTCGCGATGCCGATGTCGCCGATGTAGTTGCAGTGATAATTGTCGAACAGGTCCTGCCGGCGAAAACCAGTTGCAACCGGCAAACCAAAGTGCTCCGCAAACGTGCGAATGTCGTTGACGGCTTGAGGGGACCAACCACCTCCACCCAAGATCAGCAACGGACGCGCAGCGGTTTTCACCAAGGTGCGCAGTTCCTTCAGCGCCGTGGCATCGGGCGCCGTCCCGGCATGCCTGTATTGTGCAGGCGTGAACGCGCTGCAAACCTCATTCTGCATATCTTCGGGAATCGATATGACCACCGGCCCGCCGTTGCCGTTGACCGCCGTGTGGAATGCACGGCCGATCAGTTCGGGGATACGGTTGGGGTCCTGGATTTCGGTCACCCACTTGGCGGTGCGATCAAAGAGGCCGTGGTAATCCATCTCCTGGAAGGCGTTGCGACCGATCTGGTCACGGGCGACTTGGCCGATAAAAAGGATCAGCGGGGTCGCGTCGCAGAAGGCGGTATGGACGCCAATCGCGGCATGTGACGCGCCGGGGCCCCGGGTAACGAAGCAGATGCCAGGCTTGCCGGTCAGCTTGCCATAGGCCTCGGCCATCTGCGCAACGCTGGCCTCGTGACGACCGACGATGACCCGGATGCGGTCTTGTACGTCGTGGAGCGCATCGAGGACGGTGAGGTAACTTTCACCCGGAACACAGAACACCGTGTCCACGCCGTGGACGAGGAGGCAATCGACTAGCATTTTTCCACCCGTCTGCCGGACAACGCCGGCACCTCCCTCGTCAACGCCGTCACGCATGTTCTTCTCCGATGTGTGCAATGAGACGGCGGCAACGCTTTGCGCGTTCTGCGGCCGATCTGGTCGCCTTACGTCCTACCGGGTGCCCGCGCGGGCGTCAAATATCTTCATGGACGTGCATCATATTTTTACGTATGTGAAGTTGTCACTCGAATTGACGCAAATGCCCGCCTTCGCCTGCATTGCGGCGAACGCGCCCAGCTTTGTCCCCAGGTTCAGTCCCCAGCAGGCGCAGGCAGGAAATCGGCGATGGCGCTGCGGATTTGCGAGAGGATAGTTGATGTCCCGGCGGCATCGAGGCGTGCGGTAGGGCCGCTCACCGAAATCGCCATTGGCACTTCGCCCGCGCGCACCGGCAGCGCCACCGCTATGATCGCTGCGCCGGGGGTAAACACATTAGCCGAGTATGCAAAACCGTCGTGGCGCACTGCCGCCATGTCGGAGAGAACGTCGGCTACGTCAAACGTCTTGCCATCATCGATCCCCAACGCGTTGATCCGCTCGACAATGCGCCTGACCAGGGCCGGATGCTGCTGACTGAGCAAAACTCGCCCCACCGCAGAGCGTAACAGTGGCCGCAGGGTGCCCACTGCAGGCCGATAGCTCAGTGGCTGAAGCGAATCGATGATATGTACGTGTTGCGACTGCATGCCATTCTGGATGCCGATAGCGACCGTCTCCTGCGTAAGCGCCGCGAGATGCTCCATCATCCGAACAATCGCCCCGCCGTCGAGCAGGCTGTCATGGATCCACTGCCCGAGCATCGCGAACCGGATGCTCGGCAGGTAGGCCTTGGCCTGCTGATCGTATGTTAGATAGCCCATCGCATGGATGCTGCGCAGAAGGGCGAGCGTGCTGGACACCGGATAGCCGAGATCTTGCGAAATTTCCGAAAGCGATCGCGGCGCGCGCATCTTCTCAAAATACTCAAAGATCGACAACACTCGAGCCGCCGACTTGACGTTGCCCGCCGCACCGGCCGTTGACTCTGTAGGCAACATCGAAATTTGGCCCTTGCTGAAATTTGCCACAGCGTAAATGTCTATGAGCGGATGGAGTTGATCAAATCGCACCATTTCGGGCGGGCCGCCTCCGGCATCTTCCATCTGTTCCCAGCCGCTAATTCCGAGCGTTGGTGTAATCGCGATCCCGGGGTGGTCAAGTGTCGCGAGTGGACATTCCGCTTGCCGGAACTCCCCCGTCACAAGCGATGGGCCGCATACGTGAGCGTTCAGCGGACTGCGTCACCAAACCTATAAAGCATGCTGCTGCGACACCGAGGCCGGTCACCATCAAGGTGAAGCCCGCCGCGAAGCTGCCTGTCGAGCCCACAAGCCAGCCTATCGCCGCCGGCGCCAGCGCACCTCCGGCATGCCCGGCGGTGTTGTAAACCCCAACGTAGGCACCGCGCCGATCCTCCGGGGCCAAGTCGAGTGCGACCTTACCAACCGGTCCGCTTGTCCCGAACAGAAAGAATGCCGTCCCCGAAAGCCCGGCCACGGCTAATGTCAGCGTGTGGGCCCGATAGGCAACGATCAGGCACAGCGCAGCACTCAAGAAACACCCCACTATCAATTGCGGGCATCGCCTCTGCAACCAGGAACTGCCCAGCCAGCCGCCTGCCAACAGGCCGACGAACGCGAACAGATAGATGAGCCCTCCGAGCGCCCCGACCGACTTCAGGTCAATATGATGAGCCAGCGCGAGGTAGCTGGGCATCCAGCCGAGAAACCCCCAGTACGGGATATTCCAGGCAAAACACGCGACTGACAGTAACCAGAGCGACGGGCTCCGCAATACCTCACCAAACCGACCGCCCGCAGGCGCTGCGCGGCGGGTTTCGCTTGGCGCGGGGAGCAAGATATAGCAGCCCAAGGCAGCTAATAGGGAGGGCGCGATCAAAATGAAGAACATCATCTGCCAGCCGTAGGCGATGATGAGCGCTCCGATCGCGGCGCCCGCGAAAGCCGGAGCCAGCGGGATGGCTGTCGAGCAGATGCTGAGCACACGAGCCCGCCGTTCTACGGGGAAGTGATCGCCGATAGCCTTGTAGATTGATGTGTTCGACAGGCCTTCCGAAAATCCGAAACAAATTCGCACCGCAACGAATGCAGAAATCGAACTGACCAAACCCGTCAGGCCTGTGAACAGCGCCCAGAGTATCGGCCCCCCAACCAGCAATGTGCGGGCACCCCAACGATCTGCCAGAATCCCGCCAGGCACCTGAGCGAGCAGGTAGCCGATGCCAAACGACGAGAGGATCAGTCCAAACTGGCCCGGGGTTATGTGTAACGACGCCATGATCGCCGGCCCCGCGAAGCCCATTGCCACGCGTTCGAAATAGTTCACCAACGCTAGAAACCATAAGGCGGAGATGATACGAAGTCCGCTGCTCAAGACACTCTCCATTCGGTTTTCGACCGACGTCTGCGCCTGCGTCAGCTAGCCTGTTGCATAGCCAACGCTAAGTCGGCGAGCAAGGATTTTACAGACATAAATATAAATTCCCTATATGTGAATACGCACTCTTTGACCTATGCCGCGTGCCCATCCTTCCGGATTGTATGGCACGCCCACCGTCGACCGCTTCCCTGTCGGCGAGCGGGTATTCCGCTGGGGAATGCTCGTCCTGTGCTGTCGCGATCGAAAACTGGTAGGCCGAGATCACAAAGCCGGATTCAGTTTGCGGCTATCGCGCAGCAAGATGACGAGCAGCGGCTGGACGTTACAACGGGCCACTGATTCCGCCGATGTATTCTCCATACAGTGCTACGTGGGGGGGCATTTTGCTGTAGCCAGTGAGGCGGCCCGCAGATGCGCAGGATGTACGGGCAATTAGCGGCGGCTCATCCCCGCCAAGATGGGCGAGCCTTGAAGCGTGAATTCATATATGTATATTTTGTATTTATGCTTGTAAATATTATTGCCATATATCGCTGGTGCCGCTAACGGTTCACCTATGGACGCAACGGTGCAGGACCTGCCCCATGTGTGCAGATGGGCGAAATCGCCCGCGCGCATGCAATGTACGCACTAGATCCCGCTGCTGCCGCATATAGTTGATATATAATCAATAATATAGGGAGAATGAGGGTGGATTCCTCATGCAATCATGTGCTTCGCAGGCTTCTGATGATTAGCGTCGCGCCCTGCACGCTTGGCTATTCTGCCACCAGTAGCGCGCAAGCGGCCGCTCCAAGCACCAAGCCGAGCACGAACGTGACAGACTCGCAGCAGGCCGGCGTGTCGGAAATCATCGTAACGGCGCAACGCCGTTCCGAGCCACTGCAGAAAGTACCTGTCTCAGTACAGGTCGTGCAAGGCAAAGAACTGCAAGCGACCAACCGTAACAGTTTGCAGGATCTTGGTCAGACTCTGCCGGCCGTTCACATTGTCAATTCCGGCAATGAGGCGAACACGCTTAACATTCGCGGTATTGGCTCAGGCGGACAAAATCCCGCTTTCGATCAATCGGTCGCAACGTTCATCGACGATGTCTACTACGGCCGATCGCGAATGATTCAATCGACGTTCTTCGACGTTGATCACATTGAAGTGCTCAAGGGGCCGCAGAGCACGTTCTTCGGTAATAACGCGATCGCCGGGGCTCTCAACATTTCGACAAAGAAGCCTGACGATCGCTTCGACGGGTATGCACGCGTCCTTTACGGCATGTACGGACAGTTCGCAGCAGAAGGCGCGACAAGCGTCCCGCTCACTGATACGCTATCGATGCGCGTGGCGGGAACGTTCAACGGCCAGAACGGCTGGATCACCAACGTAAACACGCAGGAGCGTGCGCCACACGATCGTAATGTAGCTGGCCGGGTTACCCTACGCTGGCACCCCACGACCAACTTCGACGCAACGCTCAAGGCCGAGATCGGCCATGACAGGACTACCGGCGCAACCAGTGACACCCCAGGGCAGTTCACGGACTGCCCGGCACCCGCACCTTACAAATCAAGCGCTATCAAACAATATTGCCCGTACGCGCTTGCCGCTGGCACGCCGCTCGGCCTCGACAATAACTTGAATGCAGGCCTTGCCGGACAGTTCGCCGACCTGAAGACCGACCAAGAACTGCTGACGATGAATTATCATCTCGGCGGCACGACGCTCACCTCGGTCACCGCGCGTTATGGATACAATTTTGTCGCGCATCAGGACAACGCGGGGGTTAGCTCAACCCCACTGTCGACCATTTCGTTCGCGCCAGAGCACTATCGCCAATTTAGCCAGGAACTCCGCATTACATCACCGACGGACCGCAAAATCGAGTACCTAGCTGGCCTTTATTACCAGACTGACGATCTTCGCGAGAGCATCATTGGGAACGATCCCTACACGACGCCCTATCTGCCTTATTATGCATCACTTGGCCTGTTAACCAAGGCGCAATTGGCTGTGATCGGCACTCCGGTGGGATTCAATGTGAGTTTCAATCAAAAGGAGACAGTCGAATCCGCCTTTGGCGCACTGAACTGGAACGCCACGGACAAGCTGAAGTTTAATCTCGGTCTGCGCGGCACGCGCGTCCACAAGGACTTCGTTGGCAGCATTGTTTATGGTCAGGGGATCGGCAATTATGCCGACATCGCCCCCTACCCAATCGCCGTGCAACAGAGCCTCAGCTTTTTCCTGGGCGCGCCCGGCAGTTATCCTTACAAATTGACTGACAGCGCGTTGTTGGGTTCCGCCGGGTTTCAGTACCAGATCACGCCCGCTATAATGACTTACTTCACCTTTTCGCGTGGGTTCAAGGCGGGTGGCTTCAACGCGACCTCCCCCACGCCGATCGGTGGCGTTCTGGCACCGAGCTTTGGGCCGGAGCACGTCAATTCCTATGAGGCGGGATTCAAGAGCAATCTATTCGGCAAACACCTGCGGCTAAACATCGATCTGTTCCGAGAGGACTACAGCGACCTGCAAGTCAACTCGTTGGTCCAATTGGCGGTCAACTCGGTAATTGCGGTGGCCAACGCGGCGTCCTCGCGGTCGCAGGGCGTCGAGGTCGAGGCTATGTGGGCTCCTGATCGGCACTTCAGGCTCTCTGCAAATGTGACCTACCTCGACGCCTATTACACTAGCTACCCCAACGCGGCAGCCACGTATCTGCAGAAGGCCTCCGGACGACAGACGCAGAACCTGACCGGGCGCCCGCTTGATTTCGCGCCGAGGTGGAGCGGATCAATCAACGCCGAGTACCGGCAAAACCTTGGTAAGGGGTATAAGCTGAGCGCTGCGTTCGGGCCATTCTTCCAGACAAAGTACTACAACAGTGCCGGGACGGATGATTCCAACTTCCTTATAGCCGGCAACGTGCGGCTCGACGGCAAGATCACCTTCGAATCGCTGAACGGCCGCTGGGCGGTCGATGTTATCGGCAAGAACCTCGCCAACGCGGTCATCCCCGTATCCTATGGCACGAACGACGCCCCCGGCGGAAAAGAGGAGCCGCGCAACGTGGCGGTGCAGCTTCGCTATACCTGGTAAGACCCAATGCCCGACGCTTAAAGGCCGGTCGGATCAGCAGAAATCATCGCCCCGAAGAACCTGTCCCCCGTCAGCTCCTTTGGCATAGAATGTGGGTTGTGAATTGAGGAGGGTTGACCACCAACAATCAGCCAATCAAGGGAGCACATTGCACCGACCACGTGTCAAACCGCGCTCCTCCAGGGTTTCGGCGAACCTGAGGAGCGCACGGTCGCGCCCTTTCGCCGCGATAAGCTGTACGCCAAACGGCAATCCTGCGACGGCGAGGGGAGCTGCAATGACCGGCAGCCCCACGAAGCTGACAGGTTGGGTATAGAGGCCCAGGTTTGCCCGGGCAGGCTGGGGCACACCATTTATCGTAATGAAGGGCGCATCGATGAGCGGTGCCGGACCAAAAGTAGCGGGCGCAATCAGGACATCGTAGCGCGCGAACAGCGTATTGACCTGCGCCTCGAAGACCTGTCGAAAGGCAAGCGCCTCGTGGTAAACGGCTTTGGGCAAGGCGGCTCCAGCCAAAAGACGGTCACGTGTCGCCGAATCGTAAGACAGCGGACAGCAGGTCAACGCTTCCCGATGCAAGTCCCCGCCTTCGAAGGCCGTGATCAAGAATGCCGCAGATCGCGCTTGCGCTGCCTCTGGCAGATCGACGAGCGGCAAGGTGCCGAGCGCAGCTGATAACTGGTGAAGCGCTTCCCGCATTTCGGGCGCCAGATCGGTTTGGAACCATCCACCCAGCATGGCAGGTAGACGAAGATCGCCCGCATCGTTCTCGACTTCGGCTCTCAGAACGCGGTCGATCGCCGCAAGGTCGCCGATCGACCGCGCGAATCCGCCGATATCGTCAAAGGTGCGGGCGAATGGGAATGTGCCTTTTGCGGAAATGGAACCATGTGTCGGTTTCATCCCGTATATGCCGCATAACGAGGCGGGGATGCGGATCGAGCCATTGGTATCCGAGCCCAGAGCGAACGGCAGAATCCCACCTGCCACCACAGCCGCAGACCCGCCTGAAGAACCGCCGGCAAACCGCCTGAAGTCATTGGGATTGCGGGTCAGCCCCCAGCGCGCATTGTCGGTCACAAAGCCATAGGCGAACTCGTCCATATTGAGCGTCGCGACCAGAACGGCGCCAGCCGCCTTCAGGCGCTGAATGGCATCGGCATCCGACCGCGCCGGCGGCGCGTCCACCAGCCGCGCCGCGCCGGCGGTTGTTGCCAGCCCCGTGACATCGAACAGATCCTTGACGCCGTATGGCACGCCCGCCAGCGGTCCCGGGTCCTTCCCCATGGCGACCTTCGCATCGATTGCAGCCGCCTCCGCCAAAGCCCGATCGCGCAGCACGCGCGTGACGGCTTTGATCTGCGGATTGTATCGCGCAATTCTGTCCAGCGCGGCTTGCGCAAGGTCGACGGCAGAACAGCGTCGCGACTTCACAGCGGCAGCGCTGTCCAATACCCCCAACGTGCCAATCCCCGACGTCATCGCGTGACGGCTCGCAAGATATCGGCATGCTTTTGCAGCAGACGGGCGTTGAGCGCCACACCCTGAGTGCATTGTTGTGGCAAGGTCACCCCAAGGATCCGTTCGATCTCATGCACGAGTCGATCGTCGCTGGAATCGATTTCGGCGAAAACAGGCTGACCTGGATCCATCATAGGATGCCTGTGCAAGATCGACCAATGACCGAGATTTTCGAAATATCAGCCTCCTGCGCTGCCGCCTGAAGGCTTGCAACGTATCAGCCGAATGCGTTATAAGAAGCATCGATTTGAGCACTTGTTGTTGCTTTTTTGAGCACATAATTCGTCCCGATGCGGAAGGGGCGGCCTTTCCTGTGGCGCACTCGGCCGTCACGCAGTGGAGAAGAGAATGCACGCTCGACTGCTGACCTATCTGGACGAGGTTGTTCGACAAGGTTCGGTCCGCAAGGCAGCGGAGCGGTTAAATGTTTCCCCTACCGCGATCAGTCGCCAGATCATTGGGTTGGAAGAACAGCTTGGCGTGCCATTGTTTACCCGCAACGAGCGAAGGCTGAAGCCGACAGCGGCCGGAGAGTTGCTTGTTCGCCATGTCCGCGAAACGCTCAAGCAAATGACGCAGACCGAGGCGGCTATCAAAGAACTTCAAGGCCTCCATCGTGGATCGGTATCGATTGGTCTGATGAGCGGTCTTGCCGCAAACATCGTACCTCGCACGATCGTAGAGTTTCGCGAAAAGCATCCGCGCATTGAAGTGAAAGTGCGCTTGCTTACGCCGGGTGAGTTCATTCTAGATGCTGTCGAAAAGGGAGATGTTGATCTGGGCCTCGGTTTTGATTTCCCTCGGCGCTCCGGCATCAGAACAATATACGAATCCTATGGCCAACTGGGCGCAGTGATGAATTCAAAACATCCGCTTTCGGGCGAACGCCTGCTGAGGCTGGCAGACTGCACCGCATATCCGCTCATCATTGCTGATAACACTACCGCGATCCGTCCCTATATCGATCAGGCCTTCCAGCGGCTCAACATGGCGCTGATTGCGGCAGTGCAGACCAACTCGATTGAGATTATGCGGCATCTCGCGATGGTCGGCGATGGCATCACCTTTCTGACCCCCTTCGATATAGAATCCGAGCGGCGCGACGGGAAACTGGTCCACTTGCCTGTTCACGAATTATCCCGGCACACGCAGCGCCTTACGCTCGTCGAGAGCGAGAAGAGGTCGCTGCCGGTTGCGGGACTTTTCGCAGAGGCTTTGAAAATCAAGATTGCTGAGTCTCTCTGATCGGGAAAAGCTGCCCATCCCGACCTGACCCTACCCCCGCCTGCCCATACGCATACTAAAAGGCCACAATGCGTCGCCAAAATAATGCTTTTTTGTCATCGCATCAATGATAGCCTGACCGCATTAAATGATGCAGCGCTGCACAGCACGGTGGACTGCCCGCCAGCCCAGACTGCGAAAAAAATCATGGGAGAGTCGGTTTTCCGCCCAGGGGGGATTTTGCTATGCGTGCTTTCAGTTTGGTACGAATTGTGAATAATCACGCAAAAAATGCCCAATCCCAAATGGACGGTCGATCAGCAGGCGATGCGCGGTCGCGATCCGCCACTCGCAGATCATCGTCGATGCGGACCAGGGTCCTTGCCGCAGTTGCAGTATCCGCCTTGCCATCGGCGGCATTCGCCCAAACCACCCCGCAGGTGAACACAAGCGACCGGTCTGCCGATATCGTGGTTACCGCGCGGCAGCGGACAGAAAAGTTGCAAGATGTTCCGATCACCATTTCAGCCTTTAGCGGCGAGCAACTGAAGAACACCGCGCTGACCTCCACATTGGACATCGGCATGGTCACGCCAGGGTTGGTCGTCTCGACACAAGCCGGCTATTTTCAGCCGCATTTGCGGGGCGTCGGGACGACCGCCGCGAGCTCGTCGACCGAGGGCTCGGTGGCGGTTTATGTCGATGGCGTCTATTATGGTGCGCAGGCGGGAAGCACATTCGTGCTTGCCGACATCGAGCGCATCGAGATCGACAAGGGCCCCCAGGGGACGCTGTTCGGCCGAAACGCAACCGGTGGCCTGATCCAGATCATCACCAAGGAACCACAGCAGAAATTCAGCGGCAGCGTGAGCGCGACAGCTGGCAATTACAGCACATTCGGCACCGATGCCTATGTGACCGGCGGCCTAAGCCCGGACATTTCGGCGAGCCTGTCGATCTATTTCCAGAACCAGGGCAAAGGCTATGGAAGAAACCTCTTCAACGGCCAGTACGTCAACCAGACACAGGATCTGGCGGCGCGCCAGAAATTTCTGTTTACGCCCAGCGCCCGTGACAAGATCGTTCTGGCCGTCGATTATGAGCAGGAGCATTCTTCGCCGGTCTGGACGCCGGCGCCAGGCACAACCCCGTTTGGCGGCCCTGCCTACACCGGCCCGCGGCAGAGCGCCGACGGCTATTATCAGCCCAGAAACTTCAGCCGGCAAGGCGGTATATCGCTCAGGATCGATCACGACCTCGACTTCGCGACGCTGACGAGCATCACCGCATACCTGCGCAGCAAGCTTTACTCGGCAATCGACGGCACGCTGATTACCGATCCGAGCAATGCCCTCAACATCGAGTTCAATGACAATCATAAACAATTTACCCAGGAATTCGACCTTCGGTCCAAGCGGGGCAGCCCGGTTACGTGGGCGACGGGCGTGTATTTTTACTACGCCCAGGCTGGCTATGAGCCGCAGACGGCTTATGGCGGTCTGCTTTCACCAAGCTATTCGTTCTCCGAAATTTCGAACGCGAAGACGTATTCAGAAGCGCTTTTCGCCCAGGCCTCCTACGAGATCCTGCGCAACACGACTTTGACCATCGGCGGCCGTTACTCGCTGGTTCAAGAGAAATTTTCCGAGCTTCAGTACGGCACCGACACGCCGGGCGGCCCGACAACGGTGTACGGATCGGTTTCGAACGTCCCGCTGAACTATAGCAAGCCGACCTGGCGCCTCTCGCTCGATAACAAGTTGTCACCCGACATCATGATCTATACCTCCTACAACCGGGGTAGCAAAAGCGGCGGTTTTAACGATCAGGTGCTTCCGGTACGCACCTACCAACCCGAGCGTCTCGATGCTCTGGAGGTTGGCGTCAAAGCGCAGACGCCGGATCATCGGGTCACCCTGGATACGACAGGTTTTCTATACTTTTACAAAAACATCCAGACGGTTGCTTTCCCTTCTGGCTCGCAACTGATCTATAGCGCACCTTCGGCGAAAATTTATGGTGTCGATGTCGATGCCAAATTTGCCCTGACTCAGGACTTCGTCCTCTCGGGTGGCGTTGAATATCTCCATGCGCGCTACGACGAGTCCTTCACGACGGCGCAATATTCTATCCCGGACGCGGGCGGCGGCACGATCCTTTCGTCCTTCGGGGCGCAGGGGCTCGATGCGATCGGCTACCACATACCGAATTCCCCCACATGGACGTTCAATATCACGCCAAATTACCTCATCGGGCTTGGCGACAAAGGAAGCCTCAACCTGACGGCCAACTGGAGCTACAACTCGGGATTCTTCTACGAACCCGACAATCGCCTGCGTCAGAAAGCCTATAGTGTCGTGAACCTCTCGGCAGTCTGGAAAGATCGCACCGAAAAAAACAGTGTTCGCCTTTGGGCTCGAAACCTCACCAATGACCAGTACACGGTCGCGGAGTATGCTCAAGGCAATGGCGATTATGCCCAATATGCTCCGCCCAGAACATTCGGTGTCACACTCGGGCGCAACTTTTGATCGTGCGCCTGCGCTGGCGGGTTCGGTCCAAAGCCGGATCTATGTACTTTGGATGTCTCCCTGTGCCTGAGTCGTCCATGCCCATCCGGGTCTGTTGCAATGGAGCTGCCAGTGATTGATCGCAAATCCGATCAGACCAGGGTCATCATCCTTGGCAGCATGCTGAGCCTCGTCGGAAGTAGCATTTTTTTCACTATGCCCGGCTATCTTGGCCAAGCGGCGGCGGCCCTGAAGCTGGGTCCGGAACAGATCGGCCTGCTGTCCGGCGCGGAAAATATCGCGATTGGCCTGTCGGGCCTCGTGGCCAGCGTGCTGCATGCCAGGATCAATGGGAAGGTCCTGGCCGGGGCGGCGGCGCTTTGCGCCCTCGGGATCGTGCTTTCGGGCCTGACGCGCGACTTTCACATGCTGCTCGCCTGCCGATTTCTGACGGGCCTTGGCGAGGGGCCGCTCTATGCGATGAGCTATATCGTGCTTGGCATGACAGCCAACCCCGATCGGGCGTTTGGCATCGCGCTGACGGTTACGGTCGGTGTTTCCGCTGCGGTCCTGGGCGCGCCGGCTTCGCTGCTGAACAGCCTGGGGACCAATGCATTGCTCTTGCCGACGGTCATCGCGGCCGCGTTGCTCCTGCCCACGTTGAGGTGGTTGCCGAAACCGGGCGGGAGCGCGCCGGCACCACAACAGCACGGCGACCGCGGTTCTGTCCTGCGTCCGGTGGCCATCCTGCTTGGCATGGCCATATGGTTCGCCGCTCCCGGTCTGTTTTGGGCGTTTGCCGAGACATCGGCTGTCGCGCGCGGCGTTTCGGCCACGGCCATCAGCATCGCACTGTCCCTGGCCACCCTCACAAGCTTGATCGGGCCAGCAATTCCCGCATTGGTGGGAGACCGCCTGGGCAGAGCCGCCCCTTTCCTGCTGTGTACGGTTGGCCTCGCCGCGTCCGCAGCGATCTATCCTTTCACGACGCAGTTGACCGGCGTTGCACTGGCGCTGTCGTTGTTCAATATCTGCTGGACCGGGGCCACGGTCTACCAGATGGCCATGATGGTTGCCGTCGTGCCGTCGGGTCGGTTGGCGGGGGTGGCCGCGATCGCGCAACTGGCAGGCATTGCGGCGGGCGCGCTCGCGGGCGGCTTCCTGATTGGCGCGTTCGGCTATAACGTGGGCGTCATCGGCGTCGTAACCTTTTTGTTCATCGGCACGCTCATCCTGATGCTTGCCATCTTTCCGCGCGCGATCGAGCGCAGATCCTTGCAAGCGTTGGGATAGACCCCGGCAATGCGGAGAAAATCATGGCTCAAACAGAGATTTTTCAGGACCAGGAATTGGAAATCCGCGATCTGATAACGGTTATGGCGACGCGCGAGAATTTCGCGCCTTTCGGTGATCTCATCGAACCTGTCGCGTCCGACGAACCATTCGGCGAATGCGATGCCCGAATTGATCTCAGCGAAGGGACGCCGCGGTTTTACCTTATGGACGAGCCCGCGCCGGGAGTAGCCTTTGGCCATATAACGCGGCACAGGCGCACGACGCAGTGCCTGGCGTCGAGTTGCGGTTCGCCCTGGTTCATTGCCGTGGCACCGCCCTACGATCTTGACCGGGAAGACGCTGAACCTGCCCTCGACGACATAAGAGGTTTCATCATTCCTGGCCATGTGGCCGTCATGTTTCACAAAGGCACATGGCATGCCGGCCCCTATTTTGCACAGCCAGGCCATATACGTTTCTTCAATCTTGAGCTCAGCGACACCAACGTGGTCGACCACCATTCCTCCTATCTCACGAAGCGCTTCGGGATAAAGCTGAAGTTCCAGCCAGATGCCAAAGGGCCGTCGAAAAACGAAATCGGGGAAGCCAAATCATGAAGTCCGCTACCGATCCCGGGCGCGAGGAGTATCGTGTCCCCGCCGTCCATGAGCCCGTGAGCCATTACACGGACGCAGTGCGATGGGGTAACCTCCTGTTTGTTTCCGGGGTTTCGCCGCTTCTGCTCGATTCGAGCGTGGTCAGTGACAACATCACCGAACAAGCCGAAAAAGTGTTTGAAAACATGGGCTATGTCCTCGCCGCAGCGGGGGCCGATTTTTCTGACATTCTGAAGATGACTACATTTGTGTTGGACGTCGAGGATCGCTTTAAAATCAACGAAGTGCGTAAGCGGGTATTTGGATCGGTACGACCCGCGAGCACATTTATCGGCATCAATGAGTTCACTATTTCGGGAATGAAGTTAGAGATCGAAGCAATAGTTGGCCTGAACGCAACGTAAAAGAATGTTTAACCTCTCTTATTCGCAGGGAGCGCTGACCGGTTCGACCCGGCTTTCGGCAGCGGCGTAGGTCGAGCAGGCCGAGCGCCCTCGCGAATAAGAGAGGCTAATCTGCCCCTTCTCCGGTCCGGTCGCCTCGATTTCTGGAATGACTTTCTCGAGCCTTGCGACAATCTGCTCGCAGGCGATGTTCTCAAAAAAGTTGCTGAGATCGGTGACTAGCAGTCCGTTTTATCGGCGTATTGGGAGGCTATACCAAAAGCGGACGTCCACATTGGCTGATCTCGACGACCGGCTCTGGTTGGTAGCCCACTGGCGCTGAACATCTGAATGGCCGCTATCCCTGCATCGCCGCCTTGAAGCTGCCTTTCCGGTCCGTCCTCAACCCCGGTCATCCAGACCATTTGGTCACTGAGTATCGAAGCTCCGGACGGGGGCGCGCACCGCGATTGGCGGCGGAGCAGGAAATTTCCGAAATGCTGCCTGTCCAGAAGCCGGGTGTCCCTGAAATGAGATCCAGTGTCCCCTGAGAGGCTCTGACGAAGAAGGCACAGATCGCCGAACCTGAAGGCCAAGCCCACAAGCACTGATTCTGGTGCGGGCGGAGGCCCGCATGACCCCCACCAAACTGCTCCTCGGACAGATCGTTGTCGTCTTCGCCATCGTCTTGGCGGGCGTCTGGTTCGCCACGCAGTGGGCTGCCGCAGCGCTGGCGTATCAGCCTGAGCTCGGCCGCCCTTGGTTCATCGCATTTGGGCACCCGGTCTACCGCCCATGGGCCTTGTTCGGCTGGTGGTTCTCGTTCGAGGCTTATGCCCCGACGCAGTTTGCGAAGGCAGGCGCCATCGCCGCCGCAAGTGGGCTTGTCGGCTGCGCAGCGGCAATCGCTGGTTCTCTGTGGCGCGCGCGCCAGCGGAAAAACATCACGACCTACGGTTCGGCACGCTGGGCCGAGGCACGTGATATTCGTGCCGCGGGTTTGTTTACGGAATCCGGCGTGTTCCTCGGTCGCACCGGTCCCCACTACCTCCGGCACGACGGCCCCGAACACATCATGGCGTTCGCTCCCACCCGCTCGGGCAAGGGTGTGGGCCTGGTCGTGCCCACCTTGCTCGGCTGGTCGGGTTCGGCGGTCATCCACGACATCAAGGGCGAGAACTGGCAATTAACCGCCGGCTGGCGTCAGCGCCTTTCGCACTGCCTGCTGTTCAACCCGACCGATGCCCGCTCGGCGCGGTACAATCCGCTGCTGGAAGTCCGTCGCGGCACCAACGAGGTGCGCGACGTCCAGAACATCGCCGATATCCTCGTCGATCCCGAAGGCGCGCTCGAACGCCGCAATCATTGGGAAAAGACCAGCCACTCGCTGCTGGTGGGCGCGATCCTCCACATCCTCTATGCCGAGGAGGAGAAGACCCTCGCGCGCGTCGCCTCCTTCCTGTCCGATCCGCAGCGCCCGTTCACCGCCACACTGCGGCGGATGATGACCACCAACCATCTCGGCACCGCCGACGCCCCGGTCGTCCACCCGGTTGTCGCGTCGGCCGCGCGCGAGGTGCTCAACAAGTCCGATAACGAACGCTCGGGCGTGCTCTCGACGGCGATGTCGTTCCTTGGCCTGTACCGCGACCCCACCGTCGCGACCGTGACCTCGCGCTGCGACTGGCGCATCGCAGATCTCGTCGAGGGCAAGTCGCCGGTCTCGCTCTACCTCGTCGTGCCGCCATCGGACATCAGCCGCACCAAGCCGCTGATCCGTCTCGTCCTCAACCAGATCGGCCGGCGCCTGACCGAGCACCTGCAGGCCGAAAACGGCGGCAATGCGGCCGTCCGGCACAAGCTGTTGATGATGCTCGACGAGTTCCCGGCGCTCGGGCGCCTCGATTTCTTCGAGACCAGCCTCGCCTTTCTCGCCGGCTATGGCGTGCGGGCCTTCCTGATCGCCCAAAGCCTCAACCAGATCGAAAAGGCTTACGGCGAGCACAACGCGATCCTCGACAACTGCCATGTGCGCGTCGCTTTCGCGAGCAACGACGAGCGCACCGCCAAGCGGATTTCCGATGCGCTCGGGACGGCGACAGAGCAGCGCGCCATGCGCAACTACGCCGGCCACCGCCTCGCACCCTGGCTGGCACACGTCATGGTCAGCCGGCAGGAAACCGCGCGCGCCCTGCTGACCCCCGGCGAGGTCATGCAGCTTCCGCCCACCGACGAACTCGTGCTGGTCGCCGGCACGCCGCCGATCCGCGCGACCAAGCTGCGCTACTTCGAGGACAGCACTTTCAAGGCGCGTGTGCTGCCCCCGCCGACCCTGTCGGAGGGCGGCTACGCCGACCGGCCATCGCCGCGCCCGGACGATTGGGCCGGGATTACGCGCGGCATCGACGCGCGCTTGGGCGCCATCACCGACGATGCCGCTGACGACACCGGCGGCGGCCTCGAGCAGGCGCGGCATCCCGGCGAGGAGATCGCCCGCCCGCTGGCCCCTGATCCGATCACCACCGACCCACTTGGCTTGAGCGAGGATGACGGCGACCTCGCCGCCGAGAGCCAGGCCATGGACCAGGCCCGGGCGCTTGGCACGGCCCGCGCTGTCTACGCGATCGACGCGGGCGCCGACGGCGCGGCCGGGCATCGGCTCGACGATCTCCAGTTGGATTTCTGACCATGGTCGAAAAAATCCGCCACCAACTGTTCCTGCCCAAACCGGTCAGCGACCGCCTCGAAGCGCTCGCGGCAAAGCCCGGCGCATCGAAGTCGGCGATCCTGACCGATGCCGTCACCGCCTGGCTCAACCGGCGTGGCACGTCCGAACTAGAGGATCGGTTCGGCATTCGGCTCGACCGGCTGACCGCCGCGATCGGCCGGCTGGAGCGCGATGGCCACATCCAGATCGAGACCCTCGCCCTGTTCGTCCGCTACGAGCTCGCGATCCACGCGCCGCTGGCCGAGAATGACCAGGCCGGCCGCGCGATCGCCGCCAAGCGGTTCGAGGCCTTCATCGCGCAAGTTGGCCGCCAGATCGCCGCTGGCCGCCGCACGCTCGGCGTTGACTTGGACCGGACCAGGGAGCCGGGCCAATGACCGGCGGCATATCCGCCGACCGTCGGCGCGCGATGCTCGGCACGGCGATGGGGCCGGACATCGCGGCGGCCCTGTCCGACGCGCTGGTCGTCGAGATCATGGTCAACCCCGATGGCGCGCTGTGGCTCGACCGCCTCGGTGAAGGCCCGCGCGACACCGGCATCCGGATCGACGCCGTTCAGGTCGAGCGCATCATTCGCCTGGTCGCCGCGCACGCGCGCAGTGAAGTCCATGGCGAACGCCCGATCATCTCGGCCGAACTGCCGCCGCATGGCAAAAGCGCCGGCGAGCGCTTCGAAGGCATCCTGCCCCCGGTCAGCCTCGCCCCCTGCTTCTCGATCCGCAAGCCGGCGGCCCGTGTCTACACGCTCGCCGAATATGTCCGCGACGGCATCATGCCCGCCGCCACCGCACGCCTACTGGCGCAGGCCGTGGTCGATCGGCAGAACATCCTCGTCGTCGGCGGCACCTCCTCGGGCAAGACCACGCTCGCCAATGCGCTACTGGCCGAGATGGCGCATCTGGGCGAGCGGGTCATCCTGATAGAAGACACGCGCGAACTGCAATGCGCCGCGCCCGACGTCGTCGCGCTCCGGACCCGCACTGGATCGGTGACAATCGCCGACCTTGTCCGCTCGACCCTTCGCCTCAGGCCCGATCGCATCATCGTCGGCGAAGTGCGTGGGGCCGAAGCCCTCGACATGCTCAAGGCCTGGAACACCGGCCATCCGGGCGGGATCGCCACGGTGCATGCCAACTCGGCGGCGTCGGCGCTCTACCGGATCGAGCAGCTCGTCCAGGAAGCTGTGGTCAGCGTGCCGCGCCCGCTGATCGCCGAGGCCATCGACATCATCGTCTTCATCGCCGGGCGCGGCCTCGCACGCCGCGTCGAAACGATCGCCCGCGTCGCCGGGCTCGATGCGACCGGCGCCTACGTCCTCGCCGACCTCACCCCCAGCACCCCACCCCAAGGAGACTGACCATGCCCCAGCCTGCCCAGACGTTTCGCAATTTCCGTTTCATTTCTGCTGCCGCTGTCGTCAGCCTCGGCATGCTGGTTGCGGGCCGGGCGGAAGCCTCCGGCACCGGCATGCCGTGGGAGCAGCCACTCCAGCAGGTGCTCGACTCGGTCCAGGGCCCGGTCGCCAAGATCGTCGCGGTGATCATCATCATCGTCACCGGTCTCAGCCTCGCGTTCGGCGAGACCTCGGGCGGCTTCCGCCGGCTGATCCAGATTATCTTCGGCCTGTCGATCGCCTTTGCCGCATCGAGCTTCTTCCTCTCGTTCTTCAGCTTCGGTGGCGGAGCGCTGATCGCATGACCATCGCCACCCACAATGCCGGTGGCCACATTGAGGGCTTCGAGGTTCCCATCCATGGGAGCCTCGGGGCGCCGATCCTGCTGGGCGGCGCCCCACGCGGCCTCGCCATAGTCAATGGCACGCTTGCCGCCGCGATCGGCCTCGGCCTCCAGCAATGGATCCCCGGCATCGTCGTCTGGGCGCTCGGCCACAGCCTCGCCGTGTTCGCCGCGCGCCGCGATCCTGCCTTCGCGCCCGTACTCGTCCGCCATCTGCGCCAGCGGAGTTACCTTGCATGCTGAACCTGGCCGAATACCGCCACCCCACCGACCGGTTGGCCGACCATCTGCCCTGGGCGGCACTGGTTGCCGACGGCGTCGTCCTCAACAAGGACGGCAGCTTCCAACGCACGCTCCGGTTTCGCGGCCCTGACCTCGAATCGGCGACCGAAGCCGAACTGGTCTCAGCCTGCGCGCGGGCGAACAATGTCCTCAAGCGTTTCGGCACCGGCTGGGCGCTGTTCTTCGAGGCCGAGCGCCGCGAATCGCTCGGTTATCCCGACAGCACCTTTCCCGATGCCGCCTCGTGGCTGGTCGACGAAGAGCGCCGCGCCCGCTTCGAAGCCGAGGGCGCGCATTTCGAATCGCGTTATCACCTGACGCTGACGTGGCTTCCTGCCGCGGACCGGGCCGATGCCGCCGGCCGCTCGCTGGTCGACCGCCCCGATGCCGAGCAGGGGCGCGACTGGCGCGGCGCGCTCGCCAGCTTCGTCGCCGAAACGACCCGCGCGCTCGATCTGTTCGCTGCCTTCATGCCCGAAGTCCGCGCGCTCACCTCGGCCGAGACGCTGACCTACCTCCATGGCTGCATCTCGCACCGGCGCATCGATGTCGCAGTGCCCGAGACGCCGATTTACCTCGACGCGCTCCTCGCCGATACCCCGCTCACCGGCGGCCTCGAGCCGATGCTGGGCAACGCCCATCTGCGCACGCTGACCATCTCCGGTTTCCCCAACATGAGTCGGCCCGGCATCCTCGATGCGCTCAACGAGGCCGACTTTCCCTATCGCTGGTCGACCCGCTTCATTGCCCTCGACAAGACCGACGCGACCAAGCTCCTGACCAAGCTGCGCCGGCAATGGTTCAACAAGCGCAAGTCGATCACCGCGCTGCTGCGCGAGGTGATGTACAACCAGCCCGCGCAGCTCCTCGACAGCGATGCCGACAACAAGGTTGCCGATGCCGACCTTGCGCTCCAGGCACTGGGGCAGGATCACGTCGCCTTCGGGTACCTGACGACCACGATCACGGTCGCCGACGAGGACCGCGCCCGCGTCGAGGACAAGATCCGGCAGGTCGAACGGATCACCGGCGGCCTCGGCTTCACCTCGATCCGCGAGGGCGTGAACGCGGTCGAAGCCTGGCTATCTTCACTGCCTGGGCACGCCTACGCGAATGTCCGCCAGCCCATCGTGCATACGCTGAACCTCGCGCACCTGATGCCGCTGTCGTCGGTCTGGGCTGGGCCTTCCGGCAACGCGCATCTTGGCGGCCCGCCATTGCTGGTCGCGCAGACGTCGGGCTCGACCCCGTTCCGCTTTTCGACCCATGTCGGCGATGTCGGCCACATGATGGTCGTGGGGCCGACGGGTGCGGGCAAGTCGGTGCTGCTGGCGCTGATCGCGTTGCAGTTTCGCCGTTATCCCGGCGCCCAGGTCTACATCTTCGACAAGGGCTTCTCGGCGCGCGCCGCGGTCCTTGCGATGGGCGGCGCGCATCATGCGCTCGGCGCGGGTAACGAGACGGGTGACGCCCTCGCCTTCCAGCCACTGCTCCGTATAGACGACGCCGGGGAGCGGTCCTGGGCCGCCGAATGGATCGCCGCGTTGCTCGACGCCGAAAAGGTCGAGGTCACCCCGGAGATCAAGGACGCGGTTTGGTCGGCGCTCACCAGTCTCGCGTCCGCGCCGCCGCAAGAGCGGACGATGACCGGTCTTGCGCTACTGCTGCAATCGAACCGGCTGCGCACCGCGATCCAGACCTACACGCTCGACGGTCCCCACGGGCGTTTGCTCGACGCGGCCGAGAGCGGGCTCCAGTTCGCCGATGTGCAGTGCTTCGAGACCGAGGCGCTGCTGACCCAGGCGAGTGTGGTCGCGCCGGTGCTGACCTATCTGTTCCACCGGCTCGAAGAGCGCTTCGACGGGCGGCCGACCCTGCTGATCCTCGACGAGGCCTGGATCTTCCTCGACCATCCGCTGTTCGCCGCGCGCATCCGCGAATGGCTGAAGACGCTGCGCAAGAAGAACGTTTCGGTCCTCTTCGCCACCCAAAGCCTTGCCGACGTGGCGAACAGCCCGATCGCGCCCGCGATCATCGAGAGCTGCCCGCAACGCATCCTACTGCCGAATGACCGAGCGATCGAGCCGCAGGGCCGGGCCGCCTACGAACGCTTCGGGCTCAACGACCGGCAGATCGAACTGGTCAGCCGTGCCACCCTCAAGCGCCACTATTACCTGCAGTCAGCGCGCGGCAACCGGCTGTTCGAGCTGGGCCTGGGGCCGATCACGCTGGCGCTGTGCGGCGCCTCCGATCCCGCCAGCCAGAAGCGGGTCGATGCGATCCTCGCAGAACACGGCGCCGCCGACTTCGCCTCCCGCTTCCTGCGTTCCGCCGATCTCGCGTGGACCGCCGACCTGATCGCCAGCTTCCCGGGCCACCCGGCCTGATCTCCTGTCCCAGCCCTCCTAGCCCCCAAGGAGAACACCATGTCCCGACTGCCCAAGAAGAAGCACATCATCGCTGGCGCCCTCAGTGTCGCCGCCACCGGCGCGCTCGTTGCCTGCATCGCCATCTCGACCGAACCCGCCAACGCGCAGTGGACGGTCTTCGACCCTGCCAACTACAGCCAAAACCTGATGACCGCCGCGCGCGAGCTGATGCAGGTCAACAACCAGATCCAGATGCTGACCAACCAGGCGCAGATGCTGCTCAATCAGGCGAAGAACCTGCAGAGGATCAGCTTCCCCGAGCTCAGCGCGCTCCAGCAAACGATCCAGAAGATCGACAGCCTGATGACGCAGGCGCAGGGGATCCAGTTCCATGTGACGCTGGTCAATTCGCAGTTCGCCTCGATGTACCCGTCGAGCTTCAACACCGCGCTCACCACCAACCAGCAGGTGATCGCTGCGCGCCAGCGGCTGACCACCGCGATGGCGGCCTATCAGCAGACGATGACGGTCCAGGCGCAGGTCGTCGAGAACATCGCGGCGGATGAGACGACGCTCAACGGCATCGTGTCGCGCAGCCAGGGCGCCACCGGCGCGCTTCAGATCGGGCAGGCGACGGTCCAGCTCCTCGCGCTGATCGCCAAGCAACAGTTCCAGCTCCAGCACCTGCTCTCCGCGCAGATGCGCGCCGAGGCGATCGATGCCGCCACCCGCACCCAGGCGCAGAGCGATGCGCAGGGCGCAACCTCCAAGTTTCTCGGCTCCGGCAGCGCCTACACCCCTCAGTAGGCGCTGCCGTCGAGCGCAACGGCGCCCGCGCCCCCCTTGGGCGCCGTTGCCGCACTGCCGCGGGGTCTCTCGTCCCGCCCCCCTTGCGAGAGACCCCGCGGCCTTTTTGCCATGATCATCAGGACGTCCGCCACATGAACGACCTCAGCATCATCGACCAGTTCATGGCGGCGTTCATCCGCTACATCGACAGCGGCTTCGGGCTGCTGGGCGGTGATGTCAGCTTCCTGTCGCGCACGCTGATCGCGCTCGACATCACGCTTGCGGGCCTGTTCTGGGCGATGGGCGGCGAGGACAACGTGCTCGGCCGCCTCATCCGCAAGATCCTCTACATCGGCGCTTTCGCCTTCATCCTGAACAGCTTCTCCACGCTGTCCGACGTGATCTTCCGCTCGTTCGCGCAGGCCGGCATCACGGCCGGTGGCGGTTCGATCAGCGCGGCGGATTTGCTCAAACCCGGCAAGCTTGCCGGCACCGGCTTTACCGCCGCCTGGCCGCTGCTTCAGCAAGTGAACCAATATCTCGGCTTCACGACCTTCTTCCAGAATTTCCTGACGATCGCGGTGCTGCTCTTCGCTTGGGCGATCGTCATCCTCGCCTTCTTCATCCTCGCCGTGCAGATGTTCGTCACGATCCTCGAGTTTAAGCTGACGAGCCTCGCCGGCTTCATCCTCGTGCCCTTCGCGCTGTGGAACCGGACGAGCTTCCTCGCCGAACGCGTGCTCGGCAACGTCGTCTCGTCCGGCATCAAGGTGATGGTGCTGGCGATCATCGTCGGCATCGGCTCGACCTACTTCACCCAGTTCACCACCGCGTTGCAGGGCCAGCAGCCCGACATCGGCCAGGCCATGAGCCTCGTGCTCGCCAGCCTTGCGTTGTTCGGCCTTGGCATCTTCGGTCCGGGTATCGCCGCGGGTCTCGTCGCCGGCGCACCGCAACTGGGCGCCGGCGCCGCGATCGGCACGGCGCTGGGCGCGGGCGGCATCATGTATGTGAGCGGCGCCGGCGCGATCGGCGCAGCGCGCGGCGTGGCAGGAGCCGGGCTTGGCGCGATCCGGGCCGGCACCGCGATGGGCGCCGCCGCATCGACCTCGTACAAACTCGGTCAGGAAACTGCGGGATCGTCGACCGTCGGTGCCGGCCTTGGCGGCATGGCCCGCGCGGCGGGCAACGCCGCGAGCCAGCGCATGTCCGCAGGACTGGATCTCGGCGACGCAGCCGAGGCCGGGCGCAAGGCTGCCTTCAATGCCATGACCGGCGGCCCGGCAAAGCCAGCTCAGGACGCGACCGCCAACAACGCCTCCATGCCGGGCTGGGCGCGATCGATGAAGGCCCAAAGCATGGCCCGCCATCACGGCCAGACCGCGCTTCATACCGTCCAACAAGGCGACCGCGGCGGTCACGGCGCCACCCCCGACATCAAGGAAAGGGAAGACTGACATGCTCTTCAAGCGAGCGGTGCAGCGCTATGGGCAGACGCCCGCACCGGAAACCCCCTACCAGCGCGCCGGTCAGGTCTGGGATCAGCGCATCGGTTCGGCCCGCATCCAGGCACGGAACTGGCGGCTGATGGCCTTCGGGTGCCTCGGCCTTGCCTCAGCGCTTTCTGGCGCGCTCATCTGGCAGAGCCTGCAAAGCCGGATCGTGCCTTACGTGGTCGAGGTCGATCGCCTCGGTGAGGCGCGCGCGGTGGCGCCGGCCGATCGCGACTATCAGCCGACCGATCCGCAGGTCGCCTGGTTCCTTAGCCACTTCATCAGCGACGTCCGCTCGGTCTCGCTCGACCCGGTGTTGATGCGTGCAAACTGGCTGTCGGCCTACGACTTCACCACCAAGCGTGGCGCGGAATTCCTCGGCGACTACGCCCGCCAGTCCGATCCCTTCGCCAATGTCGGCGCGCGCACGGTGTCGATCCAGGTCACCAGCGTCGTGCGCGCCTCAGACACCTCGTTCCAGGTCAAGTGGATCGAGACGGCTTATGAGCGCGGCGCCCAGGCCGGCGTCTCGCACTGGACCGCGATCCTCACTCTGGTGATGGCGCCCCCGTCAAGTGCCGACGAGCTGCGCAAGAACCCGCTCGGGATCTACGTCGATGCGATCGACTGGAGCCGCGAACTCGAGCCTGCGGGCGGAACGGCGACAACGGCGGCCACGCCGGCGGCGGCCGTCCCGGCATCCCCATCGCCGCCGTCATCACAACTTCAGAACCCTGCCGATCCGACCCTCAGCCTGGAGACTCATCCATGACGCCTGTGATCTTGGCCGCCGCCGCGCTTGCCGCCACTACCAACCCGACGGCACTCCCGCGGCCTTCCGCTGCGGTCGCGCAAACGCAAACTGCAACGACACCCTCGACGCCGATCGCGGGCTCGACGTCATCGCTTATGCCGCTCCCGCCGCGTCGTCGACGATACCACCCGTGGCGACCGTCGCCGGCCGAACTGCACGCCCGCGCAGCCAATCGCGCGGCGACGCTCGAACCCGCTCCGGGCGCCTATATCAACGCAACGCAGATCTTTGCCTGGAGCGATGGCGCGATCTACCACGTGATCACCGCGCCGGGCCAGGTGACCGACATTGCGCTGCAGCCGGGTGAGGTCATGGGCTCGGTCGCCGCCGGCGACACCGTGCGCTGGGTCATTGGCGATACCACGAGCGGCAGCGGCGAGGCCAAGCAGACCCACATTCTGGTCAAACCCTTCACCGCCGGGCTTTCCACCAACATCGTCATCACCACCGACCGGCGTACCTACCATCTGGCGCTGAGCAGCACCGAGCTCACGGCGATGTCGTCGCTGTCGTGGACCTATCCTGCGGACCAGCTCATCGCCTTGAAGGCTGCCGCCGAGCAGGCACGCGCGGCCGCGCCAGTGGCATCGGGCCTGGCGGTGGACCAGCTGCATTTTGATTATACGATATCGGGCGACCAGCCGGCATGGCGGCCACTGCGCGCCTTCGATGACGGACGACAGACCTTCATCGAATTTCCCGAAAGCCTTAGCGTCGGCGAAGCGCCGCCGCTGTTTCTGGTTGATGGCAAGGGCACGGCCAGCCTCGTCAATTACCGTGTCGAGGGTCGCTACTACGTTGTCGATCGCTTGTTTGACGCGGCCGAACTCCGTCTTGGTCTCAAGCATCAGGCGATCGTGCGGATCTCGCGCGGTGGCATCTCGTCGAAGCGACGGAGGGCGTGATGACCGAGACCAGCGCCCTCATCACCACTAAGCTCGATCCCGAATCGCTCGCCATCCGCGCCCGGCCGCCGCGCGCGATCCGGTTCAAGCGCGGGGTCATTATCGCGATTGCAGCGGCCGGCTCGGTCAGCATCGCTGCCGTGACGTGGATGGCCTTGAAGCCGAGCTTCGTCCGGCACATGAACGCGCCGGAAGACATGTCGCAGCCCAACGCGCGCGCGACGAGCGATGCGCTTGCCGGCGCGCCCGCGACCTATGGCGATGTGCCGCGGCTTGGGCCGCCACTGCCGGGTGATCTGGGGCGACCGATCCTCGAGCACGAGCGCGCCATGGCCGATAGCGTCAATCCGGCGAGCCAACAGTTCGAGCAGGCCGCGGCCCAGGAGCGCGATCGCCAGCTGACGGAACTCAAGGCAGCGCGGGAGTCGGGCGTCCTCGTGCAAGGCCGACAGACGGCCGCGAGTGCCGAAGCCACGCCGGTCTCGCCGCCGGCACCGGTCAGCACCCCCCCGCCGGCTGACACGCTAAAACTGGCACTCGATGCGACCAAGGATCCCAATGCCCAGCAACGCAAGGCAGACTTTGTGGGGGCGCTGGATCCACGCGGCGACGTCAATCCCCATACGCTGACCTCGGCGCCGTCGCCCTACACGCTGTCAGCCGGTAGCGTAATCTCCGCGAGCTTGATCACCGGCTTGCGCTCGGACCTGCCGGGGCTGGTCACCGCGCAGGTGACCGAGAACACCTACGACAGTGCCACGGGCCGTACCCTGCTCATTCCGCAAGGGTCCCGCCTGATCGGCAGCTATGACAGCGTCGTCGCATTCGGGCAAAGCCGCGCGCTCGTCGTCTGGCAGCGCATCATCCTGCCCGACGGCTCGTCGCTTCGCATCGACAACGTGCCCGCAACTGATCCGTCGGGCTATGCCGGGCTTCCTGACAAAGTCGATTTCCACACGTGGCAACTGCTCAAGGGCATTGCGCTCTCGACCATGCTGGGGGTCAGTTCGCAACTGGCGCTCTCCGGTCAGAGTGACCTCGTCCAGGCGATCCGCATGTCGACACAGGACAACGTCTCGCGCGCCGGTGACCAGATCACCCAGCGCAATCTCGGCATCCAACCGACCATCACCATCCGCCCCGGCGCGCCCGTACGCCTCGTGGTCCACAAGGACCTCGTGCTCGCGCCTTGGCACGGCAAGGAGGACTGACCATGGCCGACCTCAAACTGGGGCGACTGCCCGATCGTACGCCGGTCAAGCTGGCGATCACCATCACGCCAGATCAGCAAGCCGCGCTCCAGGCATATGCTGCGCTCTACGCCGAGACCTATGGGGTAGAGGAGCCGATCACTGAGCTCATCCCGGCAATGCTGGGGGCGTTTCTCGACGGCGATCGGGCTTTCAGCAAGACGCGTTCAGGCCGAGCAGGATAACTGCGCGCATCGGTGTCTGCAGACGACAACCTCTGGACCGCCAAGGAATTGGCGAGGTTTCTCGGCTATTCTGAAAGCACGATCTGCCGAATGGTTTCCCAATGCCCTGATAAGCTGCCTCCGCGGGTCAGCGCTCTTGCGCGGCCTCGATGGCTGCCGGAAGTAGCCCGCGAATGGGCTCGCACGAGCAGCGAGGTACCATTCCGGCGGGGCGGTCGTCCGCGCGCAATCAGGTGAGCAAGCACCTGAAGCGGCACCCGCTCATCGCGATTCAAGCACATTCCAAGGAATTTTCAGGGTAGGGCAGTGTGCCAAACTGCACCAAACCCCGAAAATTATCCTTTGTTGTCAAAGGATATTGGTGCGGTCGAGAAGACTCGAACTTCCACGGGCTTTCGCCCACAACGACCTCAACGTTGCGCGTCTACCAATTCCGCCACGACCGCACGTGCCCACGGGAAATCGGCTGCCCAGCAGCCGGGCCCGCCCGGTAGGAGGGCGCCCTTAGCAAAGCGATTCCCGGTGCGCAAGCGCCATGCCGCCACCGCCGGCGGAATAATGCGCTATGCCGGGCTCAGGCGGCTTTCCAACCGATGTCCGCCGTCAGCGCGGTGCGCGGGATGTCTGTGACGGCCTCGATGATATCCTCGCTCTCGCCGGGGGCGAGTACGCGGCGCGGCGGCACCACTTCCCAGCTATAGACCACGCGATCATGGGTATCCTTCAAAAGGATCAGCAGGTTGGGCAGCGTCTGGCGATCGTGGCCGATATTGGTCACGCGGCCGCTGACGCCGAAGAACTGGGTGCCATCGGGCAAGGTGCGGCGATCCTGGCGGTTGGCGGGGAAATCCAGCGCCAGATTGGGCTGGGGTGCGCCAAAGCCGTTGGCCGCCACTGCCGGTAGCCATTGCCCCGCGCCATAACGGATCAACGCCGCCGTCGCGCCCAGCGCCAGCACGGCAAACAGCACCGCCGCGATCGTCCACAACCGCGCCCAGTTGCGGCGGGGGCGGAAGGGCGGTTCGTGCTCGAAACTGGAGGGGCCGGTCTCGGGCGTCAGTTCCTCGTCGCCATAGACGCGGGGACGCGGGGCTTGCTCTACCACCGGTGCCTCGGGCGGCGGGGTGACCGGTGGCGCCACATCCTCAGCGGTTGGGACCGTCTCCAGTACGATGGGCGCAGCCTCCGCCGGTCCCTGAAACCAGCTATGCCGGCACTTCGCGCAGCGGACCGTGCGCCCCTCGGCGCCGACGGCGCTGTCGGGCACGGCATAGCGTGTTCCACAGGCGGGGCAGGCAATGATCATCACTTTAGTCTTAAGCATGGCGGCAGAGCACCCGGCAAGGCGCTGAGTGGAAACACATCCGATCGCAACCTGTTTTTTCCACCGCCCTTTTTTCCTTGCGCAACCGGGGCTATATCGGTGCGACCCATGCAAAGCCGCCTGTCCTTGTCGCCATTTCGCTCGATTGCTCTCGGCAAAAGCGCGCCCCGGGCATGAACGCCACCCGCGCGCCGGCCGAGATAGCCCATTTCGATAACGTCGGCCTGCGCTATGGCACGGGGGGCGAGGTGTTGAGCGATGTGTCGTTCACCCTCTGGCCGGGCAGCTTCTATTTCCTCACCGGCGCCAGCGGCGCGGGCAAAAGCTCGCTGCTGCGGATGCTCTATCTGGCCCAGCGGCCGTCGCGGGGCATGATCCGGCTGTTCGGTACCGATGCGATCACTCTGCCGCGCGAGAAATTGCCGCAGTTCCGCCGCCGGCTGGGGGTGGTGTTCCAGGATTTCCGGCTGGTGCCGCACCTCAATGCGTTCGATAACGTCGCGCTGCCGCTGCGCGTCGCCGGCTTGCCCGAGAACGAGGTGATGCGCCCGGTCGCCGACATGCTCGAATGGGTCGGCCTCGCGCATCGCATGTATGCCCCGCCGCAGACGCTGTCCGGCGGGGAGCAGCAGCGCGTGGCCATCGCCCGCGCGGTGATCGGCCGGCCCGAGCTGCTGGTGGCCGACGAGCCCACCGGCAACGTCGATCCGGAAATGGCGGTCAAGCTGCTCAACCTGTTCGAGATGCTCAACCGGCTCGGCACCACCGTGGTGGTGGCGACCCACGACCTGCACCTGTTGCAACAAGTGCCTGAGAGCCTGATCATGCGGCTCGATCGCGGGCGCTTGTCCGATCCCACCGGCGCCTTGCGCTATCCCCCGCGCCGCGCCGAGGTGCGCGAGTGAGCACGGTGGGCGAGCCTTTGCCTGCGCCTTATCGGCGCCCTGCGCGCTGGCGGATCTGGCGCGGCGGCGGGGTGGATCTGGTGCCGCGCGCGCGGTTGCTGGGGCCGATGCCGTGGCTGGTGGCGATCATGGTGGCGATCACGGTGATCGCGGCGGCCGTGGGGATTTCGCTGGCCAACGTGGCCCATGCCGCCCGCGCGGAGCTGGCCGGCGGGATCACCGTGCAGGTGCTGCAACCCGCGCCGGAGGCCCGCGCCCATGCGGCGCTGGCGGCGCTGGCGGTGCTGCGCGCCGCGCCGGGGGTGACGCGCGCGCGGATCGTGCCCGATGGCGAGGTCGATGCGCTGCTCTCGCCATGGCTGGGCGGGGCGGGGGACGATGGCTTGGGCTCGCCCGATGGCGAGGCGTTGCCGGTGCCGGCTTTGATCGATGCGCATCTCGATGGCGTGGTCGATGCGGCGCGGATCGCGGCGCTCTCGGCGGCGTTGCGCAGCGGGGCGCCGGGCGCGCGGATCGATGCCCAGGCCGGCTGGCTGCGCCCGGTGTTTCAGGCGATCGCCTCGCTGCAATGGCTGGCGCTGGCGGTGATCGCGGTGCTGGCGGCGGCGATGGCGGCGGTGGTGCTGCTGGCGGCGCGCACGGCGCTGGGCAGCCACCGCGAGACGGTGGCGATCGTCCACATGCTGGGCGGCACCGATGGCCAGATCGCCGGCACGTTCCAGCGGGCGATCGGGCGCGATGCGGCGATCGGCGGCCTGCTGGGGTTCTCGGTGGCGGCGGCGGTGATCGAGGTGATCGGCGGGCAACTCGCCGGCGTCGGCGCGGGGCTGCTCCAGGGCGGCACGCTGTCGGGTGCGGATTGGCTGGCGCTGGCGCTGGTGCCGGTGGCCGGGGTGGTGCTGGCGGTGGTGACGGCGCGGCTGTCTGTGCTGCGCGCGCTGAAGGCGCTGCTCTGATGCTGCGGCGGCTGTTGGCGCTGGGGCTGCTGGTGTGGGTGCTGGGGTTCCTGATGTTCTCTGTGACGCTGCCCGGGCCGGCCCTGCCGGCGCCGACCGATGCGGTGGTGGCGCTGACCGGTGGCGAGGGGCGGATCGAGCACGCGCTGGCGGTGCTCTCGGCGGGCGAGGCGCGGCGGATGTTCGTCTCGGGTGTCGATCCGGAGGTGAAGCCGCGCGAGTTCGCCGCGCAGTACCACGTGAGCGCGGCGCGGATGGCCTGCTGTGTGACGCTGGGTTACGAATCGGTCGATACGCGCAGCAATGGCGCCGAGGTGGCCCGCTGGGCGGCGACGACGGACACGCATTCGCTGCGGCTGGTGACATCGGACTGGCACATGCGCCGCGCTGCCTATGAGCTGCGCCGGGCCTTGCCAGCCGGCACTGCGATTGTGGAGGACGCCGTGCCCACGCAGCCGCGTTTTCGCACTTTGTTCATGGAATACAACAAGCTGGCGGTCCAGCGGCTGCTGGCGCTGTGGCATCGGGTGGCGTGATGGTCGAGGCAGTGTTGAGGGTGCCGCGCAATGTGGCGTTCTATCTGGCGTTCTATGTGGGCACGGTGGTGCTGTTGGCGATTGGCGGCTGCGCGGCGCTGGTGTTCCCGCGTTTCACCCGCGTGGTGTGCGACGGCTGGTCTGGCTGGCACCGCTGGTGCGCGACCCGCCTGTTGGGCATCCGCGTGGTGGTGGAGGGCGAGATTCCCGTCGGCGCGATCCTGGCCGTGGGCAAGCACGAATCGTTCTTCGAGGCGATCGACATGCCGATGGTGTTCGATTTCCCCGCCGTCTTCGCCAAGGTAGAATTGATGAACTTGCCGGTCTGGGGCCGCCTCGGGCACCAGTACGGGCTGGTGGCGGTGGAGCGCGGGGAGGGCGCCAAGGCGCTGCGCGCGATGCGGGCGGCGGCCAAGGATCGCGCGTCGCAGGGGCGCCCCCTGGTGATCTTCCCCGAAGGCACCCGCGTGCCCCACGGCGGGCCGGCGCCGCTGCAATCGGGCTTTGCCGGGATCTACAAGCTGATCGGGCTGCCGGTGGTGCCCTTCGCGGTGAACAGCGGCCCGCTGTACCATCGCCGGTGGAAGCGGCAGGGGACGATCACCTATCGCTTCGGCGCGGTGATCCCCGCCGGTCTGCCGCGCGAGGAGGCCGAGACACGGGTGCTGGCGGCGATCAATGCGTTGAATTGAAATAAGGTTTAGATGCGAGGGACACGTCCCTCGCGCTCCCTCATCGTTGTCGAGGTTCGAGCGAGCCTGCGGCGTTGCGCAAGGGGGCAATGGGTTGAAGGCCTGCGGCGCCTGTTGTGGCGCGAGGTTTCAAGGCGGCCGCCCGCCGCGAAGCGGCATGCAGAATAACGTCCATGCACTTCGTTGTGCGGTCTCCCCCGACCAAAAAAGTCATGGGGGGTCCGGGGGTCGTGACCCCCGGCCGCCGGAGGCCCGCCTACTTTGCTTCTGCGATCAACGCGCCACTCTCCGCCGACCCCCAATCGCGCCCGCCCGAAACGCGCCACACCTCGTGCCCGGCCGCATCGAACAGCACCGATGTCGGCAACGTCTGCACGCCAAACGCCGACGACGCCGCGTTATCGGGATCGAGCCAGCCGGGCAGGTGCCCCCGCCCCCTGGCCGCGATGAAGGCCGATGCCTTTGCCGGATCGCCCATATCCTGCGAGATCGTCACCACCCGCACTTTGCCGGAGGCGGCCAGCCGCGCGAGATCGGGCAATTCTTTCACACAGGGTCCGCACCACGTCGCCCAGAGGTTGACCAGCACCGGCGCGCCTTTCAGCGACGACAGTGACAGCACCTTCCCCGCAGCATCCTTCACGGAGATGGCGGGCAGGGCAGAGCCCTTGTGGCTGCGGTCCAGCGTGGCGGCGGGGGTGGTATCGGCGGCGGCCGTGCTGGCAGCATCCGCCGAGGCGGGGCCGGAAGCATCAGGTTGCCCTGCGGCGCCGTTGTGCCTATCGCAACCCGCGATCAGGACCGACAGCGCCAGCACAGCGCCGACAGGGAGTTTTTCACGCGTGAGCAGCGACACTTCAGGCTCCAACAAAATGTGGGGCGGGCGCTTTGCCGAGGGGCCGTCCGCGATCATGCGCGAGATTAACGCCTCGATCCCGTTCGACAAGGCATTGTGGCGTCAGGACATCCGCGCGTCGAAGGCACACGTGGCCATGCTGGGTGCGCAGGGGATCGTCAGCGCGGCGGATGCCCAGACGATCGGCGCCGGGCTGGACACGGTGGCGGCGGAATATGCGGCCAACGGGGTGCCCGAGAACTGGGATCTCGAAGACATCCACATGACCACCGAGAGCCGTTTGGCCGAGCTGATCGGGGCGACGGCGGGCCGGCTGCACACCGCGCGCAGCCGCAACGATCAGGTGGCGACCGATTTCCGCCTGTGGGTGCGCGATACGCTGGACGAGACGCTGGGTGGCCTGCACGCGCTGCGGGTGGCCTTGGTGACGCGGGCCGGCGAACATGCGGCCAGCATCATGCCCGGCTTCACCCACCTGCAAACCGCGCAGCCGGTGACGCTGGGCCATCACCTGATGGCCTATGACGCGATGATCGCGCGCGATATCTCGCGGTTCAGCGACGCGCGCGTGCGGATGAACGAATCGCCTTTGGGTGCGGCGGCGCTGGCCGGCACCGGTTTCCCGATCGACCGCAATGCCACGGCGCAGGCGCTGGGCTTTGACCGCCCCACCGCCAACAGCCTCGATTCGGTTAGCGACCGCGACTTCGCGCTCGATTTCCTGATAGCCGCCGCGCAGACCGCGCTGCACCTCTCGCGGCTGGCCGAGGAGTTCATCATCTGGGCCTCGCAGCCGTTCGGCTTTGTCGTGCTGCCCGATTCGCTGTCGACCGGCAGCAGCATCATGCCCCAGAAGAAGAACCCCGATGCCGCCGAACTGGTGCGCGGCCATTCGGGGCGGATCATCGGCAGCCTGACCAGCCTGATGATCACCATGAAGGGCCTGCCGCTGGCCTATTCCAAGGACATGCAGGACGACAAGCCGCCGGTGTTCGAGGCGGCCGGGCTCCTCACCCTGTGCCTTGCGGCGATGGAGGGCATGGTCGCCGGCGCGCGGTTCCGCACCGAGCGGATGCGCGCGGCGGCCGAGCTGGGCTATGCCACCGCGACCGATCTCGCTGACTGGCTGGTGCGTCAGGCCGGCATCCCCTTCCGCGAGGCGCACCACATCACCGGCGCGGCAGTGAAACTGGCCGAATCGAAGGGCATCGCGCTCGATCAACTCTCGCTGGCCGAGATGCAGGCGATCGATCCGCGCATCGGTGAGGCGGTGTTTGCCGCGCTGTCGGTCGATGCCTCGGTGGCGTCGCGCGCCTCCTATGGCGGCACTGCGCCCGATCAGGTGCGCGCCCGCGTGGCCGAGGCGCGCGTGGCGCTTGGCCTCGGCTGAAGCCATGGCTATGAGGGGGGCGATGGCACAGGATCTGCGAAAACGCTTGGGCGCGATGGCGGCGATCGGATTGATCGCGCTGCTCGCTGGCTGTGGCCAGCGAGCGGAGTTGCGCCCCAAGCTGGGCCATACGCTGCCACCGACGCCCTATGGCCGTACCGTGCGCCCCGATGCGCACGAGTTGCTTGCGGCAAAGCCGGACCAGCGCCCGACCAACGCGGTCGAACTGCGCATCAAGTCCGAGCCGCGCCAAGACGATCCCTACGACCTGCCGCCGCACTGAAGTTTGCCGCGCGGCCCGTCTGCACGAAGGCCCGGAATTCATGGACCATTTTGCTCTGCATAACGGCGTGCTGCACGCCGAAGATACGCCGCTGACCGCCATTGCCGAGGCGGTGGGCACGCCCGTTTACGTCTACTCGCGCGCGACTTTGACGCGCCACGCCCAGGTGTTTCGCGATGCGTTGAAGGCGCGGCTGGAGCGCGTGCATCTGGCCTTCGCGCTGAAGTCCAACCCCAACCTTGCGGTGCTGCGGGTGCTGGCGAACGAGGGCTATGGCGCCGATGTGGTCAGTGGCGGCGAGATGCACCGCGCGTTGGCGGCCGGGATGCCGGCGGGCGACATCGTGTTCAGCGGCGTCGGCAAGACCGCGCGCGAGCTGCGCGAGGGGATCGAGGTCGGCCTCGGCCAGTTCAACCTCGAGAGCGAGGAAGAGGGCGTGGAACTGGCGGCGCTGGCCCATGCGATGGGGCGGACGGCCACCGCCACCCTGCGGGTGAATCCGGACGTCGATGCTGGCACCCACGCCAAGATCTCCACCGGCAAGGCCGAAAACAAGTTCGGCGTTGCCTATGATCAGGCGGCGGCGATCTATGCGCGGCTGGCGGCGTTGCCGGGGCTGAACATGCGCGGGATGGCGGTGCATATCGGCAGCCAGATCCGCGACCTGTCGCCTTCGCGCGCGGCGTTTGCCCGGATGGGTGCGCTGATGGCCGATCTGCGCGCGGCCGGCCAGACGGTCACGCATATGGACCTCGGCGGCGGTCTGGGCGTGCCTTATCGCGCCGGCGAAGTGCTGCCGGGGCCCGAGGACTACGCCGCGATGGTGGCCGATGTCACCGCCGGCTGGGACGTGACGCTGATGTTCGAGCCGGGGCGGGTGATCTCGGGCAATGCTGGCGTGCTTGTCACCGAGGTGATCCGCGTGAAGGCGGGCATCGCCGCGCCGTGGGTGGTGGTCGATGCGGCGATGAACGATCTCGTCCGCCCGGCGATGTACGATGCGTGGCATGACTTTGTGGCCGTGACTCCCGATGGCGAGACGATGACCGCCAACATCGTCGGCCCGATCTGCGAGAGCAGCGACACCTTCGCGATGGCGCGCGAGATCGACGTGGTGAAGGCCGGCGATCTGGGCGTGTTCCGCACCGCCGGCGCCTATGGGGCGACGATGGCCAACACCTATAACTCGCGGCCGCTGGTGCCCGAGGTGATGGTCGATGGCGATCGCTGGGCGGTGGTGGCCGACCGGATCGAGCCGGCGACCATTCTGGCTGCCGAGCGGGTGCCGGAGTGGTTGGCCTGAGATAAAAGGGGAAGGCCGGGGGTGTTACACCCCCGGACCCCCATGACTGTCCACTTGGCGTGCCCTCTCGGCCAAGCACCATGCGGCGAAGCCGCCTTTAATATTCCGCTTCGCGGAGGCGCCACGGCGCGCGCGGGGTGCAACCTAGACAGGAACGGGGAGCGCGAGGGGCGTGCCCCTCGTGAAATTCTGTTCCTTAACCCCCAAGGGGCTAGCCAACGATGATCGACACGCTCCCGCTGTTCCACCGCATCGCCGGCCAGCCCATCGTGCTGCTGGGCGAAGGCGAGGCTGCCGAGGCCAAGCGCCGCCTGATCGAGCGCGCCGGCGGCATCCCCACCACCGATCCCTCTGGGGCACGCCTGGCGTTCATTGCCATCGAGGATGAGGCCGAGGCGCGGGCGGCGGTGGAACGCCTGCGCGGGCTGGGCCTGCTGGTGAACTGCGTCGATCGCCCGGCGCTGTGCGATTTCACCACGCCGGCGATTGTCGAGCGCAATCCGGTGCTGATCGCCATCGGCACGGGCGGGGCGTCGGCGGGGCTGGCGAAGGCGCTGCGGTTGAGGCTGGAGGCATTGTTGCCGCCTGGGTTGGGCGGCCTGGCGGGTGCCTTGAAGGCCGCGCGGGGGGCTTTGCGCACGCGGTGGCCCGATGCGGCGGACCGGCGGCGGGCATTGGATGGGGCGCTGGCGCCCGGGGGGGCGCTCGATCCGCTGGCCGCCGATGGGGCGCAAGTGGCGGCATGGGTGGCGCAAGACGGCGATCCCGCCGCGCCGGCGGTCATCGAGATCGCCATTGCCAGCGCCGATCCCGATGATTTGACGCTGCGCGCCGCGCGCTGGCTGGGGCAGGCGGACGTGCTGGCGCATGAGCCGGGGGTGGCCGATGCGGTGCTGGACCGTGCGCGGGCCGATGCGGTGCGTTGCGCGATCGCCGTGGGCACGGCGGTGCCGGTGGGCGGTGGCCTGACGGTTGTGTTGCGGCGGGCGGGGTGACGTCAACCCTTTGGCAACGTTTCAAAGGTTAAGGATGGATTGCAGGTTTGGGTTAACAAGTTTTAACTTCGATTTCGGCGCTTTCGCGAACACCCTTGGCTTGCGGGCGGACTGGTCGCCCGTGGCTTCCAAAGGGTTCCCCACCATGCCGCTCCCCAAGATCGATGTCGCTTCGCTTCCCCACCTCGCCGAGCAGACCGGCGTTTACGGCAGCCATGGTCAGAACGGCGCGCCGCAGACCGTTTCGGCGGTGCCGCTGTGGCTGGTCCTGGTCGCCGGCGACTTGCTGCAGGCCTGACCGATCGCGGTCCGGTGCGGGCAGGCAGGGCGCAAGACCCGGCCTGCCCGCACCCGCCGCGGATCGGCACCCCGATTGCCGGGCGCACCATGCAGCTTCACGACCAGATTGCCGCGCTGGTGCGCGGCGAGCCGCTCCCCCGGGGCGAGGCCATGGCCGATGCACTGGCGCCGTGGCGCGCCGGGCGCGCCGGGCGGGTGCTGGCCGATCTGGATCGGATGAACGCCGGTGCCGAGGCCGCCGATTGCCCCGATCTGATGGCACTGTTTGCCCCCGGCGGAGAGACCGGACGGGGTTTCGTGGTGGACCTGATCTCGGCGATTGCCGGTGGATTTGCCGCCCAGCCGCTGAGCCGCCTGCCTTTGGGGAACACCGCGACGCCGGGGCTTGGCGTCCTGTTCTTCGGCCGGATCGGCGGGGCGGTGCTGGCCATCTCGGTGTTCGATGGCGCCCACTGGCGCGGCGACGCGCCCGGCCATATCACCGCGTTTCAGCCCACCACGATCGATGAGGTCGTGATTGCCGGCACCGGTTGCGGCACGCTGGTGTCGATCGTCGGCGAGGATGGACCCGGCGCGGTGACGCTGGCGCGGCGCGCGGTGACGTTGACGCCGGGCACAGTCATCACCCGCGATAACCGCCGCGAGGAGTTGGTGCTCCACCGTTTCGCGGGTCAGATGGTGACCTTGCGGTTGCAGCGCACCTCGCCCGGCGATGGTCTGGTGCGCGATATCGATCTCGATACCGGGCGCGTCGTTCATCTTTCCTCGGCCGATCCCGGGGAAAGCCGCCGCCAGCTTATGATTGCCCTGTTGGGGCACATGGGTCGCACCACGTCAGCGCCGGTGCTGGCGGGGCTGGCGGGGCGGGTTTCGGCCAGCCCGGGGTTGCGTTGGCAGGCGCTGCGCGAATGCCTCGGGCTGGACACGGCGGCGGGGTTTGCCGCGCTGTGTGCGATGGCCGGCGATGCCGCCGATCCGCTGGCCGGGGCGGCGGGGGCGCTGCGGGCGCAACTGGTCGAGGCCCACCCGGTGCTGGAGGCCATCGTATGCCCCGCGTGATCGAGATCGCCGACGACACCGCGATCAGCCTTGAGGCCTGCTGCGCCAGTTTGGCCGAGCGGCCTTTCGTCCCCACCGATCCGGACAGTCTGGCAGCCACCGCCCGGCTGTTGCGGCAACTGGGCAACAACCGCGACTTTCTGGTCGATCATATCGTCGCCGAACTGGCCGATGCCGATGCCGACCGGCCGGTGATCGCCTATGGCCCGCAGGTGGTGTTGCAGACCTGGCCCAAGGGGGCCAACTGCTTCCTGCGCGCCAACATCTGGCCCGCGCGCGATGATCATGCGATGCGCGCCAGTGGGGCGTCGGCCTTTGTCTATGGCCTGCCGCACGACCATCCGTTCCACTTCCTGACGCTGGGCTATTTCGGGCCGGGGTATTGGAGCGACTTCTACGAAACCGACTATGCCGCGATCACCGGCCATGTCGGCGAGCGGGTGCCGTTGCGGCCGATTGGGCGCAAGCGACTGGAGGAGGGGCAGATCCTCCATTACCGCGCGCATATCGATGTGCATGACCAGTTGCCGCCCGATGCCTTGTCGGTCTCGATCAACGTGATGCACAGCGATCCGTCGCAGCCCTGGCTCGACCAGTACGAGATCGAGCCCGCCGCCGATGGCGCCACGGGAACGCTGCGCGGCATCATCAACCAGGGCGCGGCCGAGGCGTTCCTGCGCATCGCGGTGGGGCTGGGCAGCGCCGAGGCGCTAGATCTGGCGCACCGCTTTGGCCAAAGTCACCCCAGCGACCGGATGCGGCTGGCGGCGTTTACCGCGCTGGCCGGGCGCGAAACCGATGCGGCGGCGCGCGATGCGATCTGGGCGGTGGCAGAGGCCAGTGGCAGCCGGCTGGTGGCGGTGGCGGCCAAGGCGCGGCGGGCCGAACTGGCCTGACCGCTGGCGCGTTCAGCCGCCGGCGTCGGTCGGGGTGGCTACGGCGGCGAGGCGGGCGCGCGACAGCACGCGGCAATCACGCCCGCCCTTGTCAAACGCCAAGACACCGTCGTCCTTCATCTGCGAAAGCTGGCGGCTGACGGTCTCGATCGTCAGGCCGAGGTAATCGGCCATTTCGCCACGACTGACGGGAATCGAGATCGCGGTGGCGCCGCCTTCGCCGGCCTTGCCGGTGCGGTCGACGAGATCAAGCAGGAAGCCGGCCACACGCTCACGCGCGGTTTCGCGCGCCAGTGCCAGCATGCGCCCGCGCGCCTCGTTCAATGACGCCAGCGTGCGTTGCAACAGCACCCGCTCCATGCGCGGGTGATCGTCCAGCGTGCGTTCGAAGGCGCCGCGCGGATAGAAGCACAAGTCCGTCTGCGAGAGCGTGGACACCGTGAGCGAGGCGTCTTCCTCGAACAGTTGGCCGACGAAATCGCCGGGGAACAGCAGAGCCACGATCTGCTCGCGCCCATCGGCCGTGGCGGCGGTGACCTTCAAAGATCCGCTGACGATATTGGCGCAGATGGTGCTCGGCTCGCCGGCCCAGCTCACGACTTGGCCGGCGGGCAGAACCCGGCGGCGGCCGATGCGGCTCAGCGAGATCAGTTCGTTGTCATGCAAGCTCGAGCACAGCGACGTGTCGCGCACGAGGCAATCGTTACAGCGTTGCGGAGCGTCGGACATGCGTACGCACATGCCACGTTTTCGCGCACCTGTCAGCACATTGCTGCGCGATCACACCGCGCTGCTGAACTTCACCGTGCTGGTGGCCCGCCACGGGTCGAGGCAAGCGGCCATGCCCCGCGCATAGGGCAATGCGTCCTCGGCGAGACGCAGCCGGCCGCCGGTCCATGTCGCCAGCCCCCGGTCGACGAAAGGCGCCAGCCGCGCGCGCACCGCCGCCGCATCGGCCAGCGCGGCGATCTCCGCCTCACCCCGGCAGAGCAGCGATTCGATGGCGTACCCGGTGGCGCGGTCGCGGGCGCTGCGCCGGATGCCGCGCGACGTGGCGAAACCACCGCCGGCGAGGCGCAATTGCCAGCGACCGGCGTTTTTCTCGTTCTGCAACAACGCGCCGGGAAAGGCGCTGATCGCCGAGGCGCCGAGGCCGATCACGGTGCGCCCCGGATCGGCGGTAAAGCCCTGAAAATTGCGACCCAGCGTGCCGTTCGTCGCCGCCAATGCCAGCGGATCGTGGGGCAGCGCGAAGTGATCGAAGCCCACCGGCACATGCCCCGCCTCGGTCAGGCGTTTGTGCGCGGCCCAGGCCATCTCGAAGCGTGCCTGCGCGTCGGGCAGAGCGGTGTCGTCGATCCGGCGCTGGCGCGGGATCAGGTGCGGCACGTGGGCATAGCCGAACACCGCGAGCCGCTCGGGCCGCATCGACAGCGCGGTGTCGAGCGTTTCGGACAGGTCCTCGGCGGTCTGGCCGGGGAGGCCATACATCAGGTCGAAGTTGATTGAGCCGACGCCGCTGGCGCGCAAACGACCCATGGCGCAGGCGATGGCTTCTGCGGGCTGGATGCGGCCGATGGCGCTTTGGATGCGCGGGCTGAAGGTCTGGACGCCGAGGCTGACGCGGTTGACGCCGTTGCGGGCGAGAGCCTCGGCCCAGTCCCAGCCGAAGTGACGGGGATCGATCTCCACCGAATGTGCGGCGCCGGTGGTGGCGAAAGCCTCGCGCAGGCGGGCGCAGAGGCGATCGAACTGTGCGGGCGACATGGCGTTGGGGCTGCCGCCACCCCAGGCGATGTGGACCACCCGCCCGCGCCCATCCAGCGCGGCGGCGATGCGGTCGATTTCCGCGCCGAGGCGTTCGAGATAGCCCTCCAGCCGTTCGGGGCGGTTCACCGCGCCGGTGTTGCAGCCGCAGTACCAGCAGATCTCGCGGCAATAGGGCACGTGGAGGTAGAGCGAGATCGGCTCATCCGCGCCCACGTTGGCCAGCGCCGCTGCCATGTCGGCTGGGCCCACGTCGTCACCGAAGTCCGCCGCAGTGGGGAAGCTGGTGTAGCGCGGCACCGGGGTCGCGAGCAGATCGGGGTGGTAGGGCCACATGGGCTTGGGGATGCACCGGGGTTGGCGCGGGCGCCTTGATGACGATCAAGCGCGGCATTGATGTGCGGCAATGTGTCCGCCGCGAATCGGGGGCACATGGGGGTTGTCGATGCCGGGTCGCTCCGGTGGCCCCCGCCGCTCTCCATCGCCGCGCGGGCCTTTCATCGATAGGGCGCTTGCCCTGACTTCTCTCCCAACTCGGGGTCGGCTGAAAATGCCGGCCCCTTTGTTTTGGAAGGGAGGAAGGGTTTAGGGCGAGGGGCAAACCCCTCGCGCTCCCCGATCCTGTCTTCGTTGCGTGTCATTTCGGCAAAGCCGCTATTTTATAGCCTGCGGCGCGGCGACGTTACGCAAGGTTTCCATGTTGCTGGGCGTGGACAAGTTATGGGAGCGCGAGGGGTGTGCCCCTCGCACTTATCCTGGTTCTTCAAACCTGCGGAGCAATCGCCTCAACCGCAATCCGCCGCGCCGCCAATGCCAAAGGCGCCACCCGGTGCGACACCAGCACCAGGCCGGTGTCTGTCCGCGCCATCCACGCCGCGAGTCGCGCCACCACCTCGGCCTCGGTCGCGGCGTCGAGCCCTTCGGTGGGTTCGTCGAGCAGGAGCCATGGCCGCCCCGCCAACAGCGCCCGCGCCAGCGACAGGCGCTTGCGTTCGCCGCCCGACAGCGGCGCGCCGCCTTCGCCCAGCCACGTGTTCAGGCCATCGGGCAGGGTGCGGACGCGGGTCGCGAGGCAGGCGGTGTCTAGCGCGGCCCAGAGCGCGGCTTCGTCGAGGCCGGGGCGGGCGAGGCGCAGGTTGTCGGCGATGGAGCCGGCGATGGTGGTGGCGGCCTGCGGGCTGAGGGCGAAGAGGGCGGGATCGGCGGGGGTGGCTTGCATGGCCACCGCGCGCAGGCCGGCGAGGGCTTCCAGCACCAGCGTCTTGCCGCTGCCCGAGCGGCCGGTGATGGCGACTCGCGCGCCGGGGTTCAGGGTTTCGGGCCCCAATTGCCATGGCGTGGCGGGGGGCGGGGGCGGGGTTGGTGCGGCGGCGGGCAGGTCGGTCAGCAACTTCAGGCGCTCCACCGAGGCGGCGACGCGGGCGCGGCGGGCGGAGTCGCGGGCAAGGCCGGCGCTGGCCTCCACCGCGGCGGCGGCGGCGAGGGCGGCCAGCGCCACCCATGGCGCGGAGGCCTGGGCGGCGGCGACAACGCCCGCGACGGCTATGCCGGTGATGCCGGAGAGCAGTGCGGCGACCGCACCCTCGCCGCGATGGAGAGCGGCGGCGGCGGCATCGCGGCGGGCGGCGATCTGCGACAGGTCGGCCGAGACGCGGTCGGCGAGGCCCCAGGCGGCGATTTCGGCATGAGCCTCGGCGCAGGCGATATAGCGGGTGCGCAGATCGCCATTGGCGGCGGCGAGGGCCTCTGCCGGGCGGCGGGTGAGGCGGGCGGCCAAGGCGGCCATCAGCAGCGGGAGCAGCGCCAGTGTAACCACCAACACGCCGGCGGAGCGCCAGCCGGCGGTGAAGGCCAGCGCCACGCCGATGACCGCCGCTGTCCAGCAGGCGGGCGCGGTGGGCTGGCGGATGACGAGGTCTTCCAGCGCCTCGACATCGCCGATCAGGCGGGCGCTGGCGTCGCCGCCGGAGAGGTCGGGGCCGGTGCGGCTGTCCTGCGCGGCGAGGCGATCGAACAGGTCGGCGCGGGTGCCGGCCATCGCCTGCAGTGCGGCCTGATGCGAGAGCAGCCGCTCGAAATAGCGGCCGGCGGTGCGCAGGATGGCGAAGAGGCGGATCGCGGCGGAGGGGATCAGGTAGTTGAACCCCTGCGCCACGATCGGTCCGGCGGCGCCGGCGATGGCCGCGCCGGTCAGGAACCAGCCCGAGAGCGCCAGCAGCAGGATGCTGGCGACGGTGGCGACAATGGCGCTGAGGATGGCGAGGCGCAGGAGGCGGCGCTCGGGCGGCTGAAGCGCGATCACAGGGCGATCTCCAGCCGCGCGGCGGCGACCAGCAGTGGATCGTGGGTGGCGACGAGCACCGCGCGTTCCTGCGCCAGATCGGCGAGGAGGGCGATGATCTCGGCGGCGCTTTCGGGATCGAGATCGGCGGTGGGCTCGTCGCAGAGGAGCAGCGGCAGGTTGGACAGGACGGCGCGGGCGAGGCCGATGCGGCGGCGCTCGCCGCCCGAGAGGCCGGCGCCACGGTGGTCGAGGTGGAGGCCAAGCCTCCCGCGTGCGGCCATGACCGGGCCCAGACCGACGCGCAGGGCGGCGGCTTCGATCTCCGCCGGGGTGGCCGAGGGGCGGGCCAGCGCGATGTTCTCGCCCAGCGTGCCGGGGAGCAGCAGCGGGGTTTGCGCCGCCCAGGCGGTGTCGTCGGGGCTGTGCGGGGTGACGGTGCCGGTGTGGGCGATCTGGCCGGCGATGGCGGCGAGCAGGCTGGTCTTGCCGCTGCCGGTGGCGCCGGTGAGGGCGATGAAGTCATGGACCGCGAGATCGAACGAGACCGGGCCGATCTCGGTGCCGGGCCAACTGATCGTCAGATCGCGCACGGCAAGGCCGGTGAAGGCGCCCGTCGCGGTGGGGGGGGCGAAAGTGGCGGCGACGGCTTCGTCCAGCGCGGCCTTGGCGGCCTCGCCCAGTTGCTTTTCGTGATAGGCGGCGGCGAGGCGGCGCATCGGCAGGTAGCATTCCACCGCCATCGCCAAGGCGAAGAACGCTTGGGGGAGCGTCAGTGTCTCGGGGCTGCGGAAGGGCAGTTCGTGGAGCAGCGCGAAGCCGCAATAGACCGCCACCAGCGCCAGGCCCAAGGCGGCGAAGAACTCCAGCACCGCGCTCGAGAGAAACGCCATGCGCAGCACCGCCACGGTGCGATCGGCGACATCGCGGGTGGCGGCGCGCAAGTGGCGGCCGATCCGGTCCTGCGCGTGATAGTGCCGGATCAGGGGGAGCGCGCGGACGCGGTCGGCGAACAGGCCCGAGAGCCGGCCCAACGCTGCCAGTTGTGCATCGGACGCGCGGCGCGCGGCGGTGCCGGCGAGGATCATGCCGAAGACCATCGGGATCAGTGTGCCGGCCAGAATCGCCGCGCAGACCGGGCTGGCCACGGCCACGAGCGCGATTACCAGCAGCGGCCCTGCGCCGGCCATGGCCCGCGCGGGGCTGAACTGCGACTCGAAGGCCTCGATCGCGGTCATGTGGTCGATGGCCAGCGTGGCGCTGGTGCCGGGCAGGATCGGTTGTGCGCGGGCTCCGCCCAGCAGCGCTGGCCAGGCCATCGCGCGTTCGTGGCGCACCCGCGTTTGTGCGCGGCGGATGGAATGGGCGTGCAGCGCCACCATCCCGGCCGCGCGCACCACCCCGCCTGCCACCAGCAGCGCCAGCGATGGCCACAACGCCGCCGTGCCCCAGCCGCCCACTGCGCGTGCGAGGCCGGCGGCGAACATTGCCGCGCCGATGATGTCGATCAGGCCGATCATGCGTCCTTGTCCATGCTGGCTGCGCGCATAGCCGTGCGGCATGGGGAGCGCAAATCGAACGGGCAGGGCAATTCGTCCCATAGGTAATCTGCCCAATTGCCGGTTTGTCGGCGATCAAACACGGCACTTGTGCGCGATCAAAGCGTCGCGTTGCCCGCACGTTTAGGCGTGCTCGGGCGATCGTGGGGCCGGGGTGCCCCATGCAACATGAGGACACGGTCCATGACCAGTATGGCAGTCGTGGAGCTATCGCGGCTCCAGTTTGCGCTGACGGCGCTTTATCACTTTCTGTTCGTGCCCCTGACGCTGGGGCTGTCGTTCATGCTCGTCATCATGGAGAGCGTGTACGTTCTGACCGACAAGCCGATCTGGCGGGTCGTGACCCGGTTCTGGGCCAAGCTGTTCGGGATCAACTTCGTGCTGGGCGTGGCGACGGGCCTGACCATGGAGTTCGAGTTTGGCACCAACTGGGCCTATTACTCGCACTATGTCGGCGATATTTTCGGGGCGCCGCTGGCGATCGAGGGGCTGATGGCCTTTTTCCTCGAGGCGACCTTTGTCGGCATGATGGTGTTCGGCTGGGATCGCATGTCGAAGCGCGGGCACTTGTTCACCACGCTGATGGTGGCGGTGGGCACCAACTTCTCGGCGCTGTGGATCCTGATCGCCAATGGCTGGATGCAGCATCCGGTCGGCGCGGTGTTCAACCCGCAGACCATGCGGATGGAGGTCAACGACTTTGCCGCGGTGCTGTTCAACCCGGTGGCGCAGGCCAAGTTCGTTCACACCGTGTCGGCGGGCTATGTGATGGCCAGCCTGTTCGTGGTGGGGATTTCCTCGTTCTATCTGCTGAAGGGGCGGCATGTCGAACTGGCGCGGCGCAGCTTCACGGTGGCGGCGGCGTTCGGGCTGGCGGCGTCGCTGTCGGTGGTCGTGCTCGGGGACGAGAGCGGTTACACGCTGGGCGACAACCAGAAGATGAAGCTGGCCGCGATCGAGGCCGAATATCACACCGAGCCGGCGCCCGCTGGCATCACCGTCTTCGGCTTCCCGCAGTACGAGGGCCGCACCACCACTTATGCGGTGAAGGTGCCTTATGTGCTGGGCCTGATCTCGACGCGCAGCCTGACCAAGCCGGTCGAGGGTATCTATGAGCTGGTGGCCGATGCGCATGCGCGGATCGTGCATGGGCTGGTGGCCTATGATGCGGTCGAGAAGCTGAAGGTCAATCCGGGCGACATGGCCGCGCGCGCGGCGTTCGAGGGATCGAAGCAGGATCTGGGCTATGCCCTGCTGCTGAAGCGCCTGGTGGCGGATCCGCGTCAGGCGACCCCGGCGCAGATCGACCGGGCGGCGTGGTTCACCGTGCCCAACGTGCCGGCGCTGTTCTGGATGTTCCGGATCATGGCGGCCATCGGTTTTGCCACGATCGCCTTCTTTGCCACCGCCTTTGTGATGTCCACGCGGCATCAGTTCGATGCGCGCTGGTTCCTGAAGCTGTCGTTGTGGATGATGCCGCTGCCGTGGATCGCGGCTGAGCTGGGCTGGGCCGTGGCCGAGATCGGGCGTCAGCCGTGGTCGGTCGATGGCGTGTTGCCGACGTTCCTCGCCGCATCCAGCCTGACCGTGCCGCAGCTTTGGGCGACGATCTTAGGCTTTACCGCGCTCTATGGGACGATGGCGGTGATCGAGGTGCGGTTGATGCTGAGCGCGATCGCCCACGGGCCAGAGCCGATCGAGTGGGGCAGCGCGGCGGCGCCCCTGGCGACGCCGATCGACGCCGGCTTTGCGCCGGTGCCGGCCGAATAACCCGCCCTGAAGGAGACGAATCATGTTCGACTATGAAATCCTGCGGGTGATCTGGTGGGTGCTGCTGGGCGTCCTGCTGATCGGCTTTGCATTGACCGATGGGTTCGATCTGGGGGTGGCGGCACTGCTCCCCTTCGTGGCCCGCACCGACATCGAGCGGCGCCAGACGATCAACGCCATCGGGCCGACCTGGGAGGGCAACCAGGTGTGGTTCATCCTGGGCGGCGGGGCGATCTTTGCCGCATGGCCGTTCGTCTATGCTGTCAGCTTCTCGGGGTTTTACCTCGCGATGTTCCTGGTGCTGGCGGCGCTGATCCTGCGACCGGTGGGGTTCAAGTACCGCTCCAAGCGGCCCGATCCGGCCTGGCGGGCGCGGTGGGACTGGGCGCTGTTCGTCGGCGGGCTGGTGCCGGCGCTGGTGTTCGGGGTGGCGGTGGGCAATGTCCTGCTCGGCGCGCCGTTCCGGCTCGATAGCGATATGCGCTCGTTCTATGAGGGCACGTTGCTGGGGTTGTTCACGCCGTTCTCGCTGGTGACAGGGTTGCTCTCGGTGGCGATGCTGGTGCTGCATGGCGCGGGCTGGTTGAGCCTGAAGACCGACGGTGCGGTGCGTGAGCGCGCGCAGGCCTATGGCAAGGTGGCGGCGGTGCTGGCGATCGTGTTGTTCGCGGTCGGCGGTGCGTTCGTCGCCAAGGGTGGCATCGGTTACCGGCTGGTGGGTGCGGTCGATCCGCTGGGGCCTTCAAACCCGCACATGGCGACAACGGTTGCTGTGGCGGGGGCGTGGCTGGATAACTTTGCCGCGCATCCCTGGATGTGGCTGGCGCCGGTGCTGGGCTTTGCCGGGCCGGTGATTGCGTTCCTGGGGATCTCGGCGCGCAAGGATGCGCTGGTGTTCACCGGTTCGTCGATCGCCAACGTGGGGATCATCTCCACGGTCGGGCTGGCGATGTTCCCGTTCATCCTGCCCTCTTCGATCGATGCCAAGTCCAGCCTGCTGGTGTGGAACGCATCGTCCAGCGCGGGCACGCTGTTCACCATGGTGATCTGCACGGTGATCTTCCTGCCGATCGTGCTGGCCTACACTGCCTGGGCCTACAAGGTGATGTTCGGCCGGGTGACGCCCGCGCAGATCCAGGCCGGCGCCGACTTTTATTGATCGCACTCCGGGCGGCCGTTCGGCGGCCGCCCCCGCATAGAAGGACAATTGCCATGTGGTATTTCTCGTGGATCCTCGGCGTCGGTCTTGCGGTCGGGTGCGGCATCCTCAACGGCATCTGGCATGAGTTTCATGCCGCCGATGGAAAGTACGTCGACGAAGGCTTTTGACAGAGGGTTGGGCCGCTCCCCACAGCGGCCCAGATGGGCTGATCCTGCAACGCCCGCGCCGGCAACGGTGCGGGCGTTGTTGCGTGTGCGAAAGAGCGATGCGGTGCAGGCGGAGGCTATGATTCTGAGGAGTGTCGGTGCGAGGGTCGAACTGCCTGGGTTTCGCAGCGGAAAATATGATTATATATCAGTATTTTGTAAATTTTCGCCATAAAAGTGCAATGAGGGGAGTTGACCGAATCGCGGTGTGGACTTAGAGGGCCGTTCACCGACGGGGAGCAGCCACTTGGCAGCTTCGGTTGGTCGCTCTGACAGGAACGAAC
>Ga0302187_10000124_pt1 | contig 72975 bp, 59 predicted proteins | sample II_Bog_E1_3_FD_202120 | JGI IMG/M metagenome (GOLD analysis project Ga0302187, IMG submission 202120) | Peat permafrost microbial communities from Stordalen Mire near Abisko, Sweden - II_Bog_E1_3 | ecosystem: Environmental > Terrestrial > Soil > Wetlands > Peat | place: Sweden: Abisko...
TCCGCGTTTTCGTAGCAGGTGCGCCTGCCGGCGCTTCTCCTCAAGAACCTCAGCTGATAGTTTGCGTGCGTCAATTTTTTCTTCCATGCGCGCAGTATATCAGATAATCTCAATTGCCGGGTTAATATATTGAATTGATAAAGACGGCTGGTGTTACGAACGATTTTTACATGACGGCCAATAACACTTCTATAAACAGAGCTGTGCTTCCCGAGTTGTGGCAGGATATCGGGCGTATTCCAGAATATCTTGATCCAAGTTCTGTTGATGATGGGTTTCTCTGGTGCGGGCCAGCAGGGACGCGCACCCCGCTCCACCATGATCTTACCAATAATTTGATGGCTCAGGTGATTGGCAGAAAACGCATCAAGTTAATCCCAGCTTGGGAGCTTCCTTATATTTACAATAATCGCCACTGTTATACTTCTGTGGACGGGAATAATGTTGATTTCGATCAATTTCCGTTAATGCGTGATGTGCAGATTCTTGAATGTGAGTTGCACCCAGGTGAGCTTCTATTTTTGCCGGTTGGTTGTTGGCACTACGTTGAGGGGATTGATGCAACAGTAACAGTTTCCTTTACGAACTTTCAGCTTACTAATAATTTTAGTGGGTCGTATTCAAGTTACGGAAATGTTTAGCCCGATTTATTAGCGAGTTGAGAGGTGGCTCCGGCGGTCCAGGTAGTCCGGTAGAATGGGAATGCCCGAAAACCGGGATAATCTGCAGACCCTCCAACTGCGGTTACTAGGGATATGCCCCTGTCAAAGGCCATGCTAGAGTCACCCCCTTTCAGGAGACTCACCCCATGGCCACCGAAGCAAAACCAGAAGCAAAGCCCGACCCCAAGCCCGCTGCCCCCAGGAAGCCCGAGAACGCCCCCGTTGGCGCCCGCTTCAAGACCGACAACCTGCAAAGCAGCTACGCCAATTTCTGCAATGCCAACAGCACCAAGGAAGAAGTCGTGCTGAACTTCGGCCTTAACAACTCCTGGGACCGCGTTGAGCCAGGTGGCGGCGAGATCGACCTGCGCCACCGTATCGTGCTCAGCCCCTTTGCCGCCAAGCGTCTGTCCGACCTGCTGCAAAAGCTGGTGGGCGAGTACGAAAGCCGCTATGGTTCGCTGAAATAAGCCTTTGCTGCATGATTAGTGATGGCATTTCCGCCTTTACTCCCCGGTATTGATTGACCCATGAGCACAGCAACGCCACCCGGCACCCTGGATGACGAGGCCGACGTCTGGCGCCGCTTTGCCGGCACGCCCGATACCGATGCCTTGCCGCTGTGGTTTGACCTTCTCTGCCGGCAAATGAGCGGCGTCAGGGCCGGCCTCGTGCTGCTGGTCTCGCGCGAGGCCCATACCTACCTGCCCGCCGCCATCTGGCCGCAGCAGCCGGGGCTGGATGTTGGCTACCTGAGCGATGTCGCCCGCGAGGCGCTGGCCAGCCGCCGGGGCGTCGTGCGCCGGGTGGATGGCAGCGGTCAGGCCTTGGCGGGCCCGACGCAAGGTGGCCCCAGCCGCGCCTTTATTGCCTACCCGGTGGAGTCCGACGCCGCCCTGCTGGGTGCCGTCGTGGTGGATGTGGTGGCGGCCAGCGAACCGGAGTTGATCCGCCTGCTGCGCACCCTGCATTGGGGCACCGCCTGGCTGCGCGCCCGCGCCCTGCATACCGAAATTATCAGCCTGCGCCAGCAGGGCCAAACCTATGCTGAAGTCCTGCATACCCTGGCCAAGGCCCAACAACCAGAAACCCTGCAAGCCATGCTGTTTGCCCTCGTCAACGCGCTGGCCGACCGCTTTGCCTGCGAGCGCGTGGCCATTGGCCTGGCCAAAGGCGAAGTCGTTGAGCTGGGAGCGCTGTCCCGTTCTGCGTGGTTTGACAAAAACAGTGTGCTAGTGCGTCTGCTGACCTCGGTCATGGACGAAACCCGGCGCGCCCGTGCCACCATCGCCTTTCCCGGCGCCGACGCCGTCATCACCCAGCCGGCCCATGCCGAACTGGTGAAGGAGGAGGGCGGCTGCCTGCTCAGTCTGGTGCTCAACCATGGTCAACTGGACGGCGCTGTGTTGCTGCTGCAACGCCACGCCGGGCAGCCCTTTCTGGAACACGAGCGCTACTGGCTGGAAACCTTTGCCGCGCTGGCAGCGCCCGGCGTAGCGGCCCAGCGCAAGGCCGACCGCAGCCTGTTCCGGCATATCCTGGATACCTGGCTGGGTTTCTGGAAAAAACTCACCGGCCCGCGTTATTACACCTGGAAGCTGGTAACGGCGACGGTGCTGGTCTTCCTGCTGCTCACCACGCTGCTGCCGGTGACCTACCGTATTTCTGCCAAGACGGAAATCGAAGGGCAGGTGCAGCGTGTCATCCCCGCGCCCTTCCAGGGTTTTGTGAGCAAGAGCTACCACCGTGCTGGCGAAACCGTGCGCTCGGGCGAGGTGCTGGCCGAGCTGGATGACAAGGACCTGCTGATGGAGCAGGCCAAATGGCAGAGCGAAAGCGGGCAATACGCCAGCAAGCTGCGCGACGCCATGGCCGAGCGCAATCTCTCCGACACCCAAGTGCTGGGCGCGCAGTACGAGCAGGCGCAAGCCCAGCTGGCGCTGGTCGACAGCAAGCTGTCGCGTGTCAGACTCGTCGCACCGTTTGACGGCATCATCGTCAGCGGTGACCTCAGCCAGTCAATCGGCGAGCCCGAGGACGAGGGCAAGACCCTCTTTGAAGTGGCCCCGCTCACCGACTACAAGGTGGTGCTCAAGGTCGATGAACGTGACGTGGGCACCCTGCGTGAAGGCCAGCAGGGCCGGCTGGTGCTGGACGGTATGCCGGGCAACAAGCTGGATCTGGTGGTGAAGCGCATCGTCCCGGTGGCGGTGGCCGAGGATGGCGTCAACCATTTCCGGGTCGAGGCCGACCTTGTCGGGCCGGCGCCCCGGCTGCGCCCCGGTATGGAGGGCATCGGCAAGATCAATGTCGGCGAGCACAACCTGCTGTGGATATGGACCCACCGCTTCACCGACTGGCTGCGCCTGCAAGCCTGGACTTGGCTGCCATGACAGGCCGCGAGGTATGCCGCGATGGCCGGTAGCCTGCTCAGTGAAAACTGGTATGCCGTATCGGGCCTGAAGCCCCGGCTGGCCGGCCACGCGCAGATTCACCGCCGTGTGTTTCGTGGCCGCCTCTGGTTTGTCCTTCAGGACGCTGCCACCAGCCGCTTCCACCAGCTTACCCCCGGTGCCTATTCGCTGGTGGCGGCCATGGACGGCCGCAATGCCGTGCAGGATATCTGGGAACAGGCCTGCAAATCCCTGCACGAAGGCCTGCCCTCGCAGGAAGAAGTGGTGCAACTGCTGTCCCAGCTGCACGCCGCCGACGTGCTGTTGTGCGAGCTCTCGCCCGATATCGCCGAGCTGTTCCAGCGTTACCGCAAGCAGCAGCGCGACAAGATCCGCCGCCAGTTTCTCGACCCCTTTGGCCTGCGCTGGTCGCTGTGGAACCCGGACAGTTTCCTCGAACGCTGGTCGCCGCGCCTGAGCTGGATCTGGGGCCCTGCGGGCGGCCTGCTGTGGCTGCTGACCGTAATACCTGCCATCGCCCTGGCCGCCGTGCACTGGTCCGAGCTGACCGAAAATGTCTCCGACCGCGTACTGAATGCACAAAATCTCGTCGCCCTCTGGTTTATCTACCCCGTCGTCAAGGTATTGCACGAGCTGGGTCACGGCTTTGCCACCAAGGTCGGCGGCGGGCGCGTGCACGAGCTGGGCATCATGCTGCTGGCCATGACGCCGGTGCCCTTTGTCGACGCCTCAGCCGCCTATGCCTTTCCCTCCAAGTGGCGGCGGGCGCTGGTGGGGGCTGCCGGCATTCTGGTGGAAACCTGGCTGGCCGGGCTCGCCATGTTTGTCTGGGTGCTGGCCGAGCCGGGCCTCATCCGTGCAGCGGCCTTTAACGTCATGCTGATCGCCGGCATTTCCACGCTCATCGTCAACGGCAATCCGCTCATGCGCTATGATGGCTACCATGTGCTGGCCGACATACTGGAAATGCCCAACCTCGCCCTGCGCGGCTCACGCTATTTCACCTATCTGGTGGACCGCTATATTTTCCGGGCCCAGGGCCTGCAAGCGCCGGACGAGTCGGCCTCCGAGCGTTTCTGGATGCTGGTCTACATGCCCCTCTCGTTTTTGTACCGCATCTTTATCGTGCTGACGCTGGTCTGGTTCATGGCCGGGAAATACTTTTTCTTTGGTGTCCTGCTCGCCGCCTGGGGTCTCTGGTCCATGGTCCTGCAACCCCTGTGGAAGGGCTGGCAGCATGTGGCCGAAGCGCCCACCCTGCACCGCAACCGTGACCGCGCCCTGCGCACCACGCTGGGCGGGCTGGCGCTGCTGCTGGTCATTCTGGTGGCCCTGCCCATGCCTTTCCTGACCCGCGCCGAAGGCGTGGTCTGGCTGCCCGACGACCAGATCGTGCACGCCCGTCAGGCCGGTTTTGTGCGTCAGGTCTTTGCCAGCTCCGGCAGCAGCGTGCAGGCTGGCGCCCCGGTGGTGTGGCTGAGTGACCCCACGCTGGAGGCCGAGCTGGCGCAGAACCGCGCCAAGGTCGATGAATTCAGCGCACGCTACCGCGACAGTATGCTCGACACCCCGACCGAGGCCGCCGTCGCGCAGACCCAGCTGGTCGAAGCCCAGGAAAATGTGCGCGAGGATGAAGCCAAGACGGCGGACCTGCTCATATCGGCTGGCGCCAGCGGCCAGTTCCTGCAACCCGACGCCAATACCCTGCCGGGCCGCTATTTCAAGCGCGGCGATATCGTTGGCTATATCAATCGCCCTGTGAGCCGGCCCGTGATTCGTGTGCTGGTGAGCCAGGACGATATCGACCTCGTGCGCAAACGCCTGCACGGCGCCGCCGTGCGTTTTGTCTACGGTGTGCCCCAGGTCTACAGCGCCCGCCTCGTGCGCGAGGTGCCGGAAGGGCAGGACGAATTGCCCAGCAAGGGCCTCGGCCAGGAAGGTGGCGGCAGCATCGCCACTGATCCGCGCGACCCGCACGGCACACGCAGCCTGCAACGCTATTTCCAGCTCGACCTGGAGCTACCCGATGGCGTAGCGCCCACGCAGTGGTATGGCAGCCGGGTCTATGTGCGCTTTGACCACGGCAATGCCCCGCTGGCCTACCAGTGGTTCCTGCGCCTGCGCCAACTTTTCCTGGCCCGCCTCAATGTCTGATCTCAGCCGGGTTCTGACCGGGGCCGACGTACTGCTCACCGACGGCGCCTATGCCGAGCGCGATGAGCGCGAAGAGCACGCCTTCGAGACTTTTCTCGCTGGCTTGGCCACGCGCCTGCTCAAGCGGGCACCGGGCCAGCGCGCCCGCCGGCACTTTTTGGCGGCGGTCAACGGTTTTGATGCCGACCTGAGCCAGACCGACGACGCCAGCCTGAGCCGGCGCTTTCGGGATACGGCGCAGCGGTTACAGCAGGAGGGCCTGCGTTCAGCCGCCGTAGCCGAGGCTTTTGCTCTGGTACGCGAGGCCTCGCACCGCACCCTGGGCAAGCGGCATTTTGATGTGCAGATCATCGGCGGCTGGATGATTCTCGGCGGCATGATTGCCGAAATGCAGACCGGCGAAGGCAAGAGCCTCACCGCCACCCTGCCGGCGGTCGTGGCAGCCGCAGCCGGTGCCAGTGTGCATATTGTCACGGTCAACGATTATCTTGCCGCGCGTGACGCCGAGATCATGCTGCCGCTCTACCGCTTTCTCGGCCTTACCGTCAGCTGTGTGCTAGAAGGCATGGAGCCCCCCGAGCGCCAGCGGGCCTATGCCTGCGACATCTGCTACGTCTCCAACAAGGAGCTGGTGTTTGACTACCTCAAGGACCGGCTGGTGCGCCGCCACGCCGACACGCGCGCGCAGCGGCTCTTGCAGGGCCTGGGGCAGGGTGGCAAAACACAGAGCCTGCTGCTGCGGGGCCTGCACGTGGCCATTGTGGACGAGGCCGACAGCGTGCTGATCGACGAAGCACGCACACCCCTGATCATTTCCCGCACCGACAAGGACGCACAGGGGCAGCTGATTTATGGCCGCGCCATCGATCTGGCGCGGCAGTTGCAGCCACCGCACTACCGGCTGACCGAAGACCGCCATGTCGAGCTGACCGACGAGGGGCGTGACTGGCTCGGCAATGCCAGCAAGGCCCTGCCGGGGCTCTGGGCTTCCGGGCGCTGGCGCGAGGAAATGCTGCGGCAGGCTTTGGTGGCGCTGAATTTTTTCAATCGTGACCAGCACTATATCGTCACCGAAGGCGTCATCCAGATTGTCGATGAGTCTACCGGGCGGGTCATGGCTGACCGCACCTGGGAGCGTGGCCTGCACCAGCTGATCGAGGCCAAGGAAGGCTGCGAGATTTCCGCCGGGCGCGAAACCCTGGCCAAGATGACCTACCAGCGCTTTTTCCGGCGCTATGTGCTGCTGGGCGGCATGACCGGCACCGCGCGTGAAGTGGCCGGCGAGCTGCGGCGTACTTATGAGCTGCCCGTGGTGACTGTTGCCACGCATCGCCCGCCACAGCGTGTGCGCCTGCCTGACCAGTGTATCGTGCTGTCGGAGCAGCGCTGGCAGCGGGTGGCCGAGCGAGCGCGCGAAATTACCGCGCAGGGGCGACCGGTGCTGATCGGCACGCGCTCGGTGGCCGCCTCGGAGGCCGTCGCCGCCATGCTGACGCAGGCGGGTATTGCCCACCGCGTGCTGAATGCCAGGCAAGACAGGGAAGAGGCTGATATTGTGGCCGGCGCCGGCGCGGCGGGCCGGGTGACGGTGGCCACCAATATGGCCGGGCGCGGCACCGATATCGGGCTCGACGCCGGAGTGGCGGCAGCGGGCGGGCTGCACGTCATCCTCACCGAATTTCATGCCTCGGCGCGCATAGACCGCCAGCTGATCGGGCGCTGTGGCCGCCAGGGCGACCCCGGTAGCGCCGAGGCCATCGTCAGTCTGGAAGACGAGCTTTTTGTGCGTTTCCAGCCGCGTTTGCAGCACTGGTGCCGGGTCTGGCTGGAGCGCCAGCGCAGCACTATATTGCCCGCTGCCCTGTTGCGCCTTATGGTGCGGCTGGCGCAAAGAAAATCAGGCCGGCTCGATGCGCGCAGCCGCAAGATGACCTTCAAGTCCGATAAAAAGCAGAACGAATTTCTGGCATTTGCAGGAAAGGTAGAATGATGAAAACGGGGAGTAAGTCCTGCGCGTGTGCGGCGTTCTTGTTGATGCTGTCCGGTGTGGCCGCCGCGCAGTCGTTTGATTGCATGATAAACGCCAACCAGACCGTGGAAATACGCAGCCCGGTCACCGGGCTTTTGCAGACCGTGCCAGTAAAACGCGGCGACATGATCAAGGCCGGCGCCGTGGTCGCCACGCTGGAATCCGGTGTCGAGCAGTCCAATGTCGATGTGGCGCATTTCAAGGCGGAAATGGTCGGGCAGGTCGAGGCCAGCAAAGCCAAGGTGGACATGCTGCACAAGAAATTTGCGCGCGCCAGTGATCTCTACAGCCAGGGTGCCTATGTATCGGCGCAGGAAAAGGAAGACGCCGAGCAGGACATGCTGGTCGCCGAAGGCGACGCCAAGGAGGCAGCGGAAAATCAGCAACTGGCCGGGCTGGAATGGAAGCAGGCGCAGAGCACGCTGGACCGGCGCACCCTGCGCAGCCCCTTCGACGGCGTGGTGGTGGACCAGTATATGTATCCCGGTGAATATGTCGGCGGCAATGAAGCGAAAAAACCCATCCTCAAGCTGGCGCAGATCGGCGTGCTGCGGGTGGAGGCGATCTTGCCGGTGGCCATGTACGGCAAGGTGAAAAAAGGCGGCAAGGTCAGCATGAGCCCGGAAATACCGCTGGACGGGCTGGCCGGTGGGCTCATCAATGGCGTGGTCAGCCATGTGGACCGCGTGGTCGATTCCAGCAGCGGCACTTTTGGTGTCGTGGTGTTTATCGACAATCCGGATTACCGGATACCGGCGGGCATCCGCTGCAAGATGCAGTTTTAGGGTTTTGTGCGGATAGTTCAGAACCAATTGCTTTAGCCGCGCTTCGACAGGCTCAGCACGAACGGTGTCTAAGTTTTCGAGTCTTGGCGCTTCAAATTAACGTAAACCGTTCATCCTGAGCCTGTCGAAGGGTGGCTATGGCAAAGGGTTTGCTCAGGGCGGGCTGTTACGCAACTATCCGCACCGGACATCAGGTTGAAATAAAGCATTTTTTGGCAATGCCAAGGGTCAGGGATCATGGGGTTTGAAGGGCGGCCTTTTGCCGCAGGGGGATATACCGGCAGGCGCACAGGCTTGATGGCGGCGGCTTGCTCGCGCACCGCACTGGCCTGTGTTCTGGCGCTCGGCCTCGCGGGCAAGGCTGGGGCGTCTGGTTTCGACGACCCCTGGCACGTGACCGGCGAGGTATCCGCCACGGCCACGGAGCCCATGCTGGGCGAGGGCGGTATCGACGGCAGCTGCCCCTTGCCGCCGGCCAGCGCGCCGCTGGGCGTGTTCGAAGCGGTCGAGCGTACCCTGTGCAGCAATCCCAAGACGCAGGGCGCCTGGGCCGACGTAAAGGCCGCCGCTGCGGCGCTGGGCACGGCCAAGGCGGCCTACCTGCCCACGCTGGACGCCAGCTTTCAGGATATTGGCGAGCATATCCGCTCCAACGTCATCGACCAGCGCTCGCTGGACTCCGCCCACAGCGAACATGTCGGCACCCAGACCCTGAACCTGACCTGGGTGCTGTTTGATTTTGGCGACCGCAGGGCGCAGGTGGAAAACGCCCGCAAGCTGCTGGAGGCCGCGCAGGCCAACCAGAATGTGGCCCTGCAAACCGCCTATATCAACGCCGCCAAGGATTACTACGCCGCCGTCGCCGGCCAGTCACGTGTCGCGGCCATGCAGCGCGTGGAAAACAGCGCCCACGACAGCTTCAGCGCCGCCAGCGCCCGCGTGGACCGGGGCGCTGCCGCCGCCACCGACATGTTGCAAGCCAAGACCGCCTATACGCTGGCCGAGTACAACCGCGTCAAAGCCGAGGCCACCTACCGCTCGGCGGTGGGTGCGCTGGCGGTGGACATGGGCCTGCCGCCTGACACGCCGCTGGTCATGCCCCCCATCGGCGACGATAGCGAGGCCCAGCCGCAGTTCCTGACCGCCATCCACGACCTTATCGACGAGGCCGAGCGCCAGCACCCCAACGTACTGGCCGCGCAGGCACAGTGGGAGTCCGCCGAGGCCAAGGTGCGCTCCACCCAGGCTGAGGGTATGCCCACGCTCAGCCTGATCGGCCAGTCCAGCCGCAACAACCAGCCCACGGCGGTGAGCCTCGGGCAGCCCGAGCTGGCCGCCGTCACGCGCGACAACTATATCGGCATCAAGCTCGACGTGCCCCTGTTCGAGGGCCAGGGCCGCGGCTACAAGGTGCGGCAGGCGCAGGCCCAGGCCGACTCGCAGCGCGAGGCCATGCACGACGCACAGCGGCAGGTGGCTACCGCCGTCTGGTCCAATTATCAGGAGCTGCTGGCGAATACCCAGAACCTGACCATCACCGCCGATGCCCTCGACGCCGCGCAGGAAGCCTTCAAGGTCATGCAGTACCGCTACCACGGCGGCATCGGCAATATCCTGGAGCTGCTCAATGCGCAGGAGGCCCTGGCCAAGGCCGAAGAGCAGCATATCGAGGCGGAAACCGACTGGTATACCTCCAAGCTGCAACTGGCCGCCAGCCTCGGCAATATCGAGCTGATGTCGGTGACCACTTATGAGTGACAAGGATTTTACGTGTATTTTCTGAATCTGCTGACGGCAAACCTGATGATGACTGGCAAGCGCCGTGGCGCGGTTTTGCCCGTGGCCCTGGCCTGCCTGCTGGCCAGCACCATGGCGCAGGCCGACCAGGACCAAGTGCTCGATCAGGCCAACCAGCTGCTGCTCAAGCAGCAGCCCAAGGCAGCCTACGCCTTGCTGCTGCCGCTGGAAGACAAGCGCGGCGGCCAGCCGGACTATGACTACCTGCTGGGCCTGTCGGCGCTGGAAAGCGGCGACGCCGCCGATGCCGCCTTTGCCTTCGAGCGCTGCCTCGCCGTTGACCCCAAAAATGGCCCCTGCCGGGTGCAGATGGCGCGCACCCACCTCGCCCTGGGCGAGCGCCAGAGTGCACAGCATGAGTTGCAGATCATCCAGCAATACTCACCACCGCCGGCGGTGGCGCAGCTGGTAGACAGCTATCTTGGTGACCTGGATACCGCTGGCAAGCAGCAAAAGCGCAGCCTCGACGGCTATCTGGACCTGGGCGGTGGCTATGACACCAACGCCAACCTGGCCACGAATCAGGCGCAGATTGCGGTGCCGCTGTTTGACAACCTGCTGCTGCCCCTGTCGGCCAGCGGCCAGCAGCGGCCCAGCGGCTTTGGCCAGACGCAGGCTGGCATCGACGGCCACTACCAGCTGAATACCTCTTGGGCGTTGCTGGGCGATGCCGACGTGGCCGACCGCGACTACCTGCAACATGGCAACCTGAACTACCGCTACGACGACGCCAACCTGGGCACGGCCTGGCAGTTTGGCGCTGCCCAATACAGCATCAAGGCGCAGCAGCAGGACTACGAACTGGGCGACCAGCTGTTCCGGCGGCTATGGGGCGGGCTGGCGCAGTACCAGTACGGTTTTTCAGACACCCGGCAGCTCACCGCCTATGCGCAGGAAAACCGCATCAGCTACCCGCAAGACCTGCCCTATGACGTAGACCGGCACACTCTCGGTCTGGCTTGGTCCATGGCCCTGGCGCTGCCGCTCAGCCCGGTGGTCTTTGTCGGCGCCGATGCCGGTCAGGAAGCCGCGCGGGACGATGCCTATGCCTATAACGGCCAGCATTTTGTCGGCACGCGCTGGGGCACCACCGTCTTTTTCAACGACAGGCTGGCGCTGAATGCCTCACTGGTCAGCGAGCGGCGGCATTACGATGCCGACAATCCCGTATTTCTCACGGCGCGCAAGGACAACCAGCTTGACACCTCGTTTGGCCTGATCTGGAAGCTGGGCTACGGCCTGTCGCTGCGGCCCACCTATTCCTATACCCGTAACCGTTCCAACATCGTCATCGACGGCTTTGCACGGACGGTCAGCAGCCTGGATTTGCGCTATGACATGTAAACCGATGGCAGGAACGTTTGCACCGGGCCGGCTGGCGGTTGCCATGGCGCTGCTGCTGGCCTCGGGGGCTGCGCTGGCCGACAGCGCCCAGCTGTTCAATGCAGCGCAGGTCAATTTTGTCATTGGCCAGGTCAGCGCCAGCACGCCTGGGGGGCGTACGCGCTTTTTGCACAAGGGCGATGTAATCGCCAGTGGCGACCGTATCAGCACGCACGACGGGCGGGTCCAGTTGCGTTTCAGCGACGGCGGCTTTGTGTCCTTGCAGCCCGGCACCGTTTTTGGTGTCGATGCCTATGTTTTTGACGCCAGCAAACCGGAGCAGGGCGGTGCCTATTTCAACCTGCTGCGTGGCGGTGTGCGCTGCGTGACCGGCAGCATCGGCCATGACCGCCACTCGAGCTACCGCGTCAAGACGCCGCTGGCCAGCCTGCGGGTGCGTGGCAGCGAGTATCTGGCCAGCTATGACGGCAGCGCCCTGCATGTCACGGCGGGGCAGGGCCGGGTGGCGCTGGAAAATGAGTACGGCAGCATCAACCTGCTGTCTGGCCAGAGTGCCGATGTAGAGCCCTATGGCGCGCCCGAGCCGACCGACGACAGCCCGGAACTGGTCGCTGCCGGCCCCGGTGAGCTGTTTACCCAGCCGGCCGTGTACAGCGCCATGACCGGCGACCAGCAGGGCAGCAACGGCCTGCCTGTGGGCTTGCTGCCGCCCGTGGTGGTCACCCTGCCAAACTCGGTCAATGGTGCGCCGACGTATAGCCTGATTGTGCCGGGCGAGCTGGGGCAGCTGAGCACGGTGCCGACCGGGAACGGCGGCGCCGCCGTGCTGAGCCCCGGTGCTGGCAGCGTGTACCAGGATGTGCAGGCGAGCTTTGCCGACCACACGGGCGCGCTGCAAACGGTGGTCGCCCCCACCGGCACGGTCTTCGACAATACCGGCAACGGGGCTCTGGCCTACGACGGCATAGGCAACGAGACCGTCATCAGCTTCGGCGAGCTGAGCGCCGGCAGCAGCCGCGTGGGTGGTATCACGGCGGTGCAGGGCCAGTTCATTCCCTATGTTGTCGGGCTCACCGGCTCGGCGCCGACCCGTGTCGGCTCGGTCAGTTACGCGCTCGCAGCACCGGGTGATGCTACGCCGGCCCGGCTTTATGACGGGGAAACCGGGCAGGCCAGCACGGGTAGCGTTACCCTGTTCAATATCTCGCTGGACCTGACCAATCTGCAGCTGACCATGGATTTGCAGGTGCAGATGACGGGTGCTACGGGCAGCACCGGCGTGACCGGTGCTTATGAAACCAAGGTGACGGCGCTCAGTGTGCCCACGCTGGGGCAGAGCGGCGGCTTTACCCTGGATAATCTCGCGACCACGGGCCCCACTGGCGGTGTCTGCGGCAGCAATTGTGCGGCGACCATCAGCGGCTTTTTTGTCGGCCCGGCAGGCGCGCGGCTGGGCACCGCCTACGATATCGATACCAGCGCCGGCTCCATCCTCGGCGTGGCCGCGCTGACCCAGAGCGGCCCGCCCGCCATTTCCAGCTCGGCGCCGCTCGTCAGCTCGACCAGCCCGCTGTTCAGTTTTGCCACGCCGACCGGCAGCCCGGCCCTGAGTGGCGATACCAGCAATTACCTGTATTCAGCCCTGAGCGGCACCTTTGCCACGGCGAGCATTGCCACGACTGCGCCGGCAGCGGGGGTGCTGCTGTCGCTGGCCACCAGCGCGGCCACGCCGGCGGTGCTGTTCAACAATACCGGCTCCACGCCGCTGCAATACAACGGCCTGACCACGCTGGGTGACGTCAGCTATGCCGAGCTGACCAATGGCAGTGGCACTCTGGCCCTGACCGGCAGCAGCTCGACGACAGAAACCCTGAGTGCCGGCAGTTACCAGCCTTATATCGTCGGTACCACCGGTTCGGAGCCCGACGCCAATCTCGGCACCGTGCTCTATAGCCTGCAGGCGGGCACCACACCGCGCCTGAATGGCACGCAGGGCGGCAGCCTGAACCAGTTCACCATCGCCCTGAACCTCGGCCAGCTGACGCTCAGCGCCGACCTGCAAGTAGGCATGGCAGGCACGGTCTATGGGGTGCAGGCCAGCAACCTGCCGGCGTCCAGCCTGGGGAGTGGTGGCAACAGCTTCATGCTGACCGGGCTTGGTGTCAGCGGCGGGACTTGCTCGGCGGGCGCCTGCTCGGCGGATATCGGTGGTTTTTATGCGGGGCAGGGTGCCACCCAACTGGGCGCGGCCTATGCCATCAACCTGTCGGGCGTGGGTGTGGTCACGGGCGTGGCCGCCCTCTCGCAGGCAGCCGTGGCGGCGGCCTATACCTCGGGCTATGGCAGCTCGGCCACCGAAGTGCTAGGGGCTATCGGGGCCTATGGTGATACCTCGGCGGCCAATACAGGCCTGCTCGGCGTTGCCAATGGCAGCAGCACCGCCTTGCAGCGCACTACCGCCATCACGGCTGCTGACGTGGGCACCGACGGCACCCTGGAATGGGGCCGCTGGACCAGCGGCACGCCGACGGTTGATGGCACCGTCACCTCGGCCACCCTCAGCGGCAATGATTCGGTGCACTACGTGATCGGCCAGCAAACGCCGGCCGCCGCGCTCTATACGCTGGCCAGCCAGCCGGGCCTGTTGACCTATACCCTGGAGCAGCATGGCACCACCCCCACCAACGGCACGACCACCGGCAGCTTGCAGTCGGGCAGCCTGCAAGTGAATTTTGCAGCGGAAACCATGCAGGTGGACTTGCAGCTGGCCTTGGGTACCAAGGGCTATACCGTCAACGACCACGGCGGGCTGACGGCTGGTTCGGCCACCTTCAACCTGAGCAATCTCGCCACCACCGGCACGGGTGGCGCCTGCGCCAGCAGTTGCAGTGCCAGCGTATCGGGCTTTTTTGCCGGGAGCCAGGCCGACAAGGTGGGGCTGGGCTATGCGGTGAGCGATACGGGTAGTGGGGTGTTGCGGGGGACGGCGGGGTTTGGCAGGCCCTGAGCCGCATGGCTCCGGGTACAATACTGTTCGTTCAGTACCAGCTTTTCGCGCTCCCGGAGCAGCGTGGAGCTTCCCACATCCCTGTGGGTCGGCCTATCGCGTTCCCGACGCGACGCGGCACCCTACACGTATGTGTCAGGCGGGCTTTGCTGCCCCTGACAGCGCCGCGACGTCTTTTAGCCGTACTGCCCCGGCCTTTGCCTCGGACAGCAACTGCTCCCAATGGTCCGGTGGGTGGCCGCCTTCCAGCATCTTGCGGAATACCCGGTAAGCGTCATCACGGCCCTCGTAGGCGCGCTTGCTGTCTTCGTCGTTTACCCAGGCGTAAACAATGACCTTGCTCGGGGCGTGATAGCGGAAGAATAGCCGGTATTGCTGGAAAAACTTTGCGCGGAACCAGTGCTTGTGTTGGTCGCCGAGGGTGTCGCCCTGCCGGTATTCAGGCCGTGTCGGGTCCTGCGGAATGATTTCGAAGGCCAATCTGGCTATGGCGGCCAGACGCTTGCTGGCGTTCTTTCGGGCGTAGGTCTGTGGGTCTTTCTGCCGCAGCCCTTCGACCTCAAGGGTTAGTGCCTGCAACTGGTCGAGGAACAGGGGATGGGCGTAGAGCGCCCAGCCATGGACTATGAGGGGCGCTGCCTTGCGCTCACTCATTCGTCGCTTGCCAAGAGGGGAGCATCAAGGTCGATTTCAACCGCGCCGACGAGAGACTGGATGTGCTGCACGGCGTCGGGGCCGATCATCTGGAGCCGCTCGGGATGGCGGGCGATGTCACGGGCGAGGAGCGCCAGAAACGGGTCGAGCACCGGGTCTTGCTCCGACTTGCTGGCCGCCCGCGTAAGCATCACGTCGCCGTTGGGGCGTATGGTGTAGTGGATCTTGTCGCGCTTGCCCAGCTTGAGGGCGCGGCGGACGGTTTCCGGCACCGTGGTCTGGTAGCGATCAGTGAGCGTTGATTCGACCTCAAGCATGGTGGCCATGGCGTTGTCCGAAAGGAAGGGGTGTTGATTTGAATGGTAATGCACATGCATTGTTGCGTCAATGCATGTGCATTACCGAATCTTCCCTATCACCATCGCCGTGGGATTCGTGCCTACCGTAACCGTCGCAGTCGTCAAGGGGCTCAGCGCACCCGTCGAACCAATCGCATATTCCGACACCGTATTGTCCGTGTAATTCACCACATAGGCGTAGCTGCTGCTGGCGTCGATGGTGATGCTGACCGGGTTATTGCCGGTGGCTATCGTGGCCGGCGTCATCGGGCTCAGGCTGCCATTGCTGCCTACGGTGTATTGCGACACGGTGTTGTCGCCGTAATTCACCACGTAGGCGTATTTCCCGGAGGGCGTCAGCGTAATGGCGGAGGGCCAGGAGCCGGCATTGACCGTTGCCGTTGCCAGTGGCGTCAGGCTGCCGCCAGCGGCGATGCTGTACTGGGCGATCACGCCGTCGCCGCAGGTCTGGCACTGGCCGGAGTCGGCGACGTAGAGGTATTTGCTGGCAGAATCGCTCGCGAGGGCGAGGGGCCATTGTCCGGCGGCAAACTGGGCGTTGGTCAGCGGGTTCAGGTTGCCGCTTGCGCCCACCGAGTATTGCGACAGGTTGCCTTGCAGGTTGGCGACATAAGCAAAGCCGTCATTGGCCGTGAGGACGATGCGATAGGGCTGGGTGCCGGCGGTGACGGTAGCCGTGGCCTGCGGGCTCAGCGCGCCGCTGCTGCCGATGCTGAACTGGGAGACCGTACCGCTGCCCTTGTTGCTCACATACACATACTTGCCGGAAGGGTCGGCAAACACGCTGGTGGGGTAGATGCCGGCTGCCGCCGTCGCCGTGGTCATGGCGCTCAGGTTGCCCAGCGTATCAATGCTGAACTGCGAGACATTGGCGCTGCCCTTGTTGGCGACGTAGGCGTAGGTGTTGGACGCTTCGATGGTGACAGCTGATGGCCCGGTGCCGGTGGGCACGGTGGCGGTAGCCATGGGCAGCAGGCCGCCGGTCGGGCTGATGATGAACTGCGACAGGGTACCATCACCATAATTGCTGACGTAGGCGTATTGGGTGGCGCAGTTGAGGGCGACGTTGGTGACGTTGGTGCCGCTGGTCTTGCCGCTGCCATTACTGACCACGCAGACCTCGTGCGCGGGCTGGGTCAGGATGGTGACGGCGTAGGCGGCGGCATTGGCAATGGCGGTGGCAAAGGTGAAGCCGGTGCTGGCGGTGGCGACCGTCAGGTTGCTGGCTGCATTGTCCTGCAAGACCAGTCCCGACGTAGCGAGGCCGGCCACGCTGCCGCCGATGGTGTAGCTGGCCGTGGCACAGCTGACGCCAACATTGCTGACGTTGGCGCTGCCCATGGTGCCGCTGGCCTTGCTCAGGCCGCAGCTCTCGCCCGTGGGCTGGGTCTGTACGGTGACCGTGTAGGGCGTGCCGGTGGCGAACTGGGTGGGAAAGGTGAAGGTGCCGACGCTGGTGGCAATGGGCAGGGCGTCATCATAGTTGTCGGCCAGCACCAGGCCGCTGGTGGCCAGACCGGCCACGGTGCCGCCCAGGGAGTAAGCATTGACCACATTCAGGGTGGCGGTGTTGGTAGCCGTGCCGGCAGGGCCGGTGCAGCTGAGCGTGTAGCTGTAGCGGGTGGGGGAGGTGGGTGAGAGCAGTTGGCTGCCACTCAGGCCCATGTTGCCGGTCCAGTTGCCGCTGGCGGTGCAGGCGCTGACGTTGCTGGCGACCCAGCTCAGGGTGGCGCTTTGTCCGGAGGTGATGGTAGCCGGCGAGAGGGTCAGCGCCACGGCGGGCGTGGTGGCCGTGCTGCCGGCGGGGACTACCGTCAGGCTGGCGGCGCTGGCTGTATTGCCACCGGGGCCGCTGCAATTGATGGCATAGACAAAGCTGCCGGCGGCGTCGGGCGTTACGCTCACACTGCCGCTGCTGCCCTCGGCGCCATTCCAGGCGCCGCTGGCGACGCAGGCGCTGGCGTTGCTGGCCGACCAGCTGAGCGTGTCGCTCTGGCCCAGGGCAAGACTGGGGTTGTCGAGGTTGATACTGACCACGGGCGCAGCAGGCGGGGCGCTGCCGCCAGCGGCGGGTGCCACGGTGATGGTCGCGGACTGGCTGACGCTGCCGCCAGCACCGCTGCAACTGAGGGTATAGGCATAGCTGCCGGCACCGGCGGGACTGACTGTGCTGCTGCCGCTCAGGCCCTGTGCGCCGCTCCAAGGGCCGGTGGCAGTGCAGGCGCTGGCATTGCTGGACGACCAGTTCAGCGTAGTCGACTGCCCGGCTGTCAAGCTTGCTGACGTTGCCGACAGGCTGAGCGCCGGCGCGGCGGCCAGCGCGGCCACACCATTGATGCTGTTATTGTCCCCGTTGCCGCCGCCGCAGGCGGTCAGCAGGGCAGCCATGATGGTAGTGAGCAGCCAGAGCCGTATCAGCCAGAAAACGGGGTGCATGCCTTGCCCTTGAGCTATCGCCCGGTTGGATTTTTACTGGCGGCTAGAGTACGGGAAAGGGAGGGTGGGCGACAATCCGTATAACCCGCAGCTGTGGCCCGGACGTTTGACAGAGTCGGTCAGGTTGCCAGTGTCAGCGGCAAGGGTGTCCAATACTTTCGATATGTCAGCACTGAAAGCCTTCGTCCAGGTCTGTCCTGCTTTTCTGTCGGGGGTGCAGGTGATACTTCTTTCCGCAAAATCAGGGCAGCGCAGGCTCCGGGTCGGCCAGAGCGCGTTGCGCCTCTATCTGGCCGAAGCCGTCCAGCGGGTGGCACGGGCCAGCCAGAAGGGCTTGGTTATAAGCCTATAACGCCAGAGAGGAAAACAGTCCTGCCTTTTGTTACCATTGGCCGCCTAATGTATAGCCAAATCCGTATCGTCCTCGTCAACACCACGCTCTCCGCCAATATCGGAGCGGCGGCGCGCGCCATGAAAACCATGGGGCTCGGCCAGCTGTATCTGGTGGAGCCCAAACAGTTCCCGAGTGCTGAAGCCACAGCCCTGGCGTCCGGCGCGTCCGACGTGCTGGCCAAGGCCATCGTGGTGCCCACGCTGGAGGCCGCCATTGCCGACTGCACGGTGGCCATCGCCACCTCGGCGCGCAGCCGCACCATTGTCTGGCCCTTGATCGACGCTCGTGCCGCCGGTGAGCTGGTGCGGCGCGAATCTGAGCGCTCGCCGGTGGCCATCGTCTTCGGCCGTGAGGACCGGGGCCTGACCAACGAAGAGCTGCAACTCTGCAACTACCACGTCAGCATTCCCACCGACAGCGAGTACGGTGTGCTCAACGTGGCTGCCGCCGTGCAGGTGCTGGCCTATGAGGTGCGCATGGCGCACCTGCTGGCCGAGGCGCAGCCGCTACCGGAGGCCCAGGCCATGCCTTTGCAGACTGTGGCCTGGGACGAAGAAATGGTCACCAGTGAAGACATGGAACGCTTCTACGCCCACTTTGAAAGCATGCTGGTGGCTGTCGGTTTCCTCGACCCGGCCAGCCCGCGCCAGCTGATGACGCGGGTGCGTCGCATGTTCAACCGCATGCGTCTTGACCGGCTGGAGCTGAACCTCTGGCGTGGCATCTTCAAGCATGTACAGGGCACCCTCACCCGGCAACAGAGGGCGGAGAGTGGCGTGGAGAGTGGCGATGTTTGACCGCCTGCGCGAGGACATCGCCTCGGTCTTCGACCGTGACCCGGCGGCGCGCAACACCTTTGAGGTGCTGCTCAACTACCCCGGCATCCACGCCATGATCTTTCACCGCCTCGCGCACCGGCTCTGGGGCTGGGGGCTGAAGGGGCTGGCGCGCTTCGTCTCCACCTTTTCCCGCTTCCTGACCGGCATCGAGATTCATCCCGGCGCCAGCATAGGCCGGCGCTTTTTTATCGACCATGGCATGGGCGTGGTCATCGGCGAAACGGCCGAGATCGGCGACGATGTCACCCTCTACCACGGTGTTACCCTCGGTGGCACCACCTGGAATGCCGGCAAGCGCCACCCCACGCTGGGCAATGGCGTCGTCATCGGCGCTGGCGCCAAGGTGCTGGGCCCCATCATGATCGGGGAGGGCGCCAAGATAGGCTCCAATGCCGTGGTCACCAAGCCGCTGCCGGCGGGCGCCACCGCGGTTGGCAACCCGGCCCGCGTCATTCTGCGCCATGACGATGCCGCCGAGCAGGCACGGCGCGACTATGCCGAAAAGATCGGCTTCCAGGCCTATGCCAGCACCCCCGACCTGCCCGACCCCATGGTGCAGGCCATGCGCAGCCTGCTTGACCACATGCAGGAGGCCGACCGGCGCATGGACGGCATGTGCCAGGCCCTGCGCCTGATGGGCTCGGACTTCTGCGACCAGCGGCCCAAGGCCCTCAAGCCCGAAGACTTCCTCGTGGTGCAGGCCGAGGAAGCCGCCGAGCCGGCAAAAAAACCGCACTGAAGGCTGGTTTTAGCTCCCCGCAGTCATTAGAATTCCCGAGCTTTTTAGTAGGGTAAATAGTTGACTAAAACAGTCGGGATTGACATACTGAAGCAAGTCAATTGAACGAACGGGTTTATGTATGCGCCTGACCACCAAGGGCCGCTACGCGGTGACTGCCATGCTCGACCTGGCCCTCCATGCCCAGCAGGATCCGGTCAATCTTTCCGATATTTCGGAGCGGCAGTCCATTTCCATCTCCTACCTTGAGCAGCTGTTTGCCAAGCTGCGCAAGGGCGGGCTGGTGTCCAGCGTGCGTGGCCCCGGTGGGGGCTACCAGTTGGCGCGGGCCGGTGGCCGTATCTTCATCGCCGAAATCATCGATGCGGTGGATGAATCGGTAGACGCCACCCGCTGCGGCGGCCACGGCGACTGCCAGCAGGGCGCCACCTGCCTCACCCACGAGCTGTGGAGCGATCTCAGCGGGCAGATTCACAGTTTTCTGGCGGGCATCAGTCTCGATGAGCTGGTTAACCGCCGCGAAGTACAGGCGGTGGCCCTGCGCCAGAGTGAATCGCAGCGCCAGCGCCAGGAAGGCAATGTACCGTCGGCAGAGCAATTGATGGCCGTCAACTAGGCCCCCGGTACAGCGTCTATCATTTCAGGCTCAAGGAGCCGTCCGGCCGCTTGCAGGCCGGTAGCAAGCAATCAGGTAGAAACATGAAGCGACCGATCTATCTCGACTATTCCGCCACCACTCCGGTGGACCCGCGCGTGGCCGCCAAAATGATGGAGTCCCTCACGCTGGAGGGCAATTTCGGCAACCCGGCCTCGCGCTCGCATTATTTTGGCTGGCAGGCCGAAGAAGCCGTGGAAACCGCCCGCCAGCAGGTGGCCGACCTTGTTCATGCCGACCCCCGCGAAATCGTCTGGACCTCCGGCGCCACCGAGTCCGACAATCTCGCCATCAAGGGCGTGGCGCATTTCTACCAGGGCAAGGGCAAGCACATTGTTACCTCCAGGATCGAGCACAAGGCGGTGCTGGACACCACCCGTCAGCTGGAGCGCGAAGGTTTCGAAATCACCTATCTCGAACCCGAGCAGGGCACCGGCCTGATTCATCCCGAGGCGGTTGAAGCCGCGCTGCGTCCAGACACCATTCTCGTGTCGCTGATGCACGTGAACAACGAAATCGGCACCATCACCGATATCGAGGCCATCGGCAGGATCACCCGCGCAAGGGGCGTGCTGTTCCATGTCGATGCGGCCCAGTCCACCGGCAAGGTGGATATCGACCTGGAAAAAATGCAGGTCGACCTGATGAGTTTTTCCGCCCACAAGACCTACGGTCCCAAGGGCGTCGGCGCGCTGTTTGTGCGGCGCAAGCCGCGTGTGCGTATCGAGGCGCAGATTCACGGCGGTGGTCATGAGCGCGGCATGCGCTCGGGCACCCTGGCCACCCACCAGATCGTCGGCATGGGCGAAGCTTTCCGTATTGCGAAGGAAGAAATGCACGCCGAGCAGGAAAGGCTGCGCGCCCTGCGCCAGCGCCTGTGGGATGGTCTGGTTGGTCTGGAGCAGGTATTCCTTAACGGCGATGCCGAGCAGCGCATTGCCGGCAACCTGAACGTCAGCTTCAATTTTGTCGAGGGCGAGTCGCTCATCATGGCGCTCAAGGATCTGGCCGTTTCTTCCGGCTCCGCCTGCACCTCCGCGAGCCTTGAGCCCTCCTACGTGCTGCGTGCCCTGGGCCTTAACGACGAGATGGCGCACAGCTCCATCCGCTTCACGCTCGGCCGCTTTACCACCGAAGCCGATATTGATTACGTAATTGCCCACGCCAGCCAGGCCGTCAACCGCCTGCGCGACCTGTCCCCGCTCTGGGACATGTACAAGGATGGCGTGGACCTGAGTACTGTGGAATGGGTTGCGCACTAGCTTTTTATGCGCAGACCAAGTCATCCTGACTTGATCTGCGCCCGTGGTTTCCGGGACACGCCCGGAAACCACTCACGCCAAATCGATCACTGACGTGATTGATTTGCGGGCAGCACATCCGTGTGCTGCGAAATCCCTGATAGTCAGGGATTTCATTGAAGCCGAATTAACGAGGCAAATAAAATGGCATACAGCGAAAAAGTCATCGACCACTACGAGCATCCGCGCAATGTCGGCAAGCTCGACAAGAACGATGCCGATGTCGGCACCGGCATGGTCGGCGCGCCCGCCTGCGGTGACGTCATGCAGTTGCAGATTCGCGTCAACGACGCCGGCATCATCGAAGACGCCAAGTTCAAGACCTATGGCTGCGGTTCCGCCATCGCCTCCAGCTCGCTGGTGACGGAATGGGTCAAGGGCAAGAATCTTGACGAGGCCGCCGCCATCCGCAATACACATATTGCCGAAGAGCTGGCGCTGCCGCCGGTAAAAATCCATTGCTCCGTGCTGGCCGAAGACGCCATCAAGGCTGCGATTGCCGATTACCGCAAGAAGCACGCGCAGTAAGCCGATTTTCTGCAAGAGGATGATACTGTGGCTGTAACCCTGACCCAGTCTGCTGCCAATCATGTTGCCGGCTTCCTGGCCAATCGCGGCGCCGGCGAAGGCGTGCGCGTGGGCGTGAAAACCACGGGCTGCTCCGGCCTCGGCTATGTGCTGGAATTCGTGGACTCCCTCGACGCCGACGACATGGTTTTTGAATCCTTTGGCGTCAAGGTCATCATTGACCCCAAGAGCCTTGTGTATCTTGATGGCACCGAGATGGACTTCGTCAAGGAAGGCCTCAACGAAGGCTTCAAGTTCAATAATCCCAACCAGAAAGGCGAGTGCGGCTGCGGCGAAAGCTTTACCGTCTAGGCCCCGCCTTTTCCTGCCGGTACGCGCCGAGGCCATGCTGTGGAACTGACGCAAAACTATTTCGAGATTTTCGGCCTGCCGGTGGGTTTCAGTATTGATGCACCCGCCCTGACGCCCGCCTATCGCGAGCTGCAAAAACGCTATCATCCCGACCGCTACGCTGATCGCCCTGCCGCCGAGCAACGTCTGGCTGTGCAGCAGGCGGCGCTGATCAATGCCGCCTACGACGCCCTGCGTGAGCCGGTCGCCCGCGCCCGCTACCTGCTGGAGCTGGCCGGCCACCCCATCGCCATGGAAAAGGCCACGGTCAGCGATATCGACTTTCTCAACGCGCAAATGGAGCTGCGTGAAGAGCTGGAAGAAGTCGAGGCGCTCGACCAACTCGACGGCCTGCGTGCCGAGGTCAACGAGTGGCTGGAAAATCTTATCCGCGAATTTGCTATTGATTACAGCGCGCAGGACTGGAGCGAAGCCGCCGACACGGTGCGCAAGATGCAGTTCATGCTGCGCTTTCTGGAAGATGTGAGGCAGGTTGAAGAGCGGCTGGAAGATGCCGAGCTTGACTCTTGATGATATGAACAAGCCATCCTGACTTGTTCATATCCCGTGTGTTCCGGCGCATGTCCGGAATACGCTCACGCCAAATCAATCACTGACGTGATTGATTTGCGGTCGGCACATCCATGTGCGGAGGGGAGCTCCGACAGAATCGGAGCCCCCAACATTTGCGACCCACTGAGAAAATAATGGCCTTACTGCAAATCGCCGAACCCGGCCGCTCCACCCCTCCGCACCAGCACCGGCTGGCGGTGGGTATTGATCTTGGCACCACCAATTCGCTGGTGGCGACCGTGCGCAGTGGCGTCAGCGCCACGCTGGCCGATGCGGCCGGCGAACACCTGCTGCCATCGGTTGTGCGTTACCTGAGTGCACAGGAAAAGGTCGTCGGTGCTGTAGCAAAAAATGCCGCCGCCAGTGACCCGCACAATACGATTGTTTCCGTAAAGCGTTTTATGGGCCGTGGTGTTGCCGACATCAAGAGCCTCGGCGACAAGCTGCCTTATACCTTTGCCGACAAAGGCGCGGGCATGCCGTATTTTGTGACGGCAGCGGGCGAAAAGTCGCCGGTGCAGGTATCGGCCGATATTCTCACCGTATTGAAAGACCGTGCCGAGCTGACCCTTGGTGGTGAACTGATGGGCGCCGTTATCACCGTGCCTGCCTATTTCGACGAAGCCCAGCGCCAGGCCACCAAGGATGCCGCCGCGCTCGCCGGGCTCAGGGTGCTGCGCCTGCTCAACGAGCCGACCGCCGCCGCCGTCGCCTACGGTCTCGACCACGGCGCCGAGGGCGTGCACGCCATTTATGATCTCGGCGGCGGCACCTTCGATATTTCCATCCTGCGCCTGCACAAGGGCGTGTTTGAAGTGCTGGCCACCGGTGGCGATTCCGCGCTGGGCGGTGATGATTTTGATCACTGTGTCGCGCAGTGGATCATGAGCGGTGTCGGCATCGAAAATCCCGAGGCCGGCGTGCAGCGCGAACTGCTGCAACTGGCCTGCCGCGCCAAAGAAACACTGAGCAGCGCCGATACCGTAGACCTGCAATGGCAGGGCTGGTCGGCTGCGCTGACCCGCACCGACTTCAATGCCCTCATTGCCCCGCTGGTGGATAAAACCCTGAAAGCCTGCCGCCGCACCCTGCGTGACGCCGGCATCAAGACTACTGACGTACAGGAAGTCGTCATGGTCGGTGGCTCCACGCGCGTGCCGCTGGTGCGCGAACAGGTTGGCGCCTTTTTTGGTCGTGAACCGCTGACCAGCATCGACCCCGACAAGGTGGTGGCGCTGGGCGCCGCCATCCAGGCCAATGTGCTGGCTGGCAACAAGCCCGACGGCGAAATGCTCCTGCTGGACGTGATTCCCCTGTCCCTCGGCCTCGAAACGATGGGCGGGCTGGTGGAAACCGTCATCCCGCGCAACACCACCATCCCCGTGGCGCGCGCGCAGGAATTTACCACCTTTAAAGACGGCCAGACCGCCATGGCCATTCACGTATTGCAGGGCGAGCGCGATCTGGTCAGCGACTGCCGCTCGCTGGCGCGCTTCGAGCTGCGCGGCATTCCACCCATGGTTGCGGGCGCAGCGCGCATCCGCGTCACCTTTCAGGTCGATGCCGATGGTCTGCTGCACGTGAGCGCCGAGGAAACCGGCAGCGGTGTGCGCGCCGAGGTGGCCGTGAAGCCATCCTACGGCCTGAGCGACGTGGAAATCACCCGCATGCTCACCGAGTCCTTCAGGCAGGCGGGGGCTGACAAGGACAGGCGTGCCTTGCAGGAGGCACGGGTCGAGGCCGAGCGTATGTTGCTGGCCCTGCGTGGCGCCATCAATACCGATGGCGCTTTGCTCAGCGCCGATGAGCGCCAGGGGCTGGAAGATGCCATGGCGCAACTGTTGGTGCTACATGCCGGCGAAGACCACAGCGCCATCCACGCCGCTATCGAAACACTCAACACCCAGAGCGAAGATTTTGCCGCCCGGCGCATGGACGCCAGTGTGCGTCAGGTGCTGGCCGGGCATAATGTGCATGATTTTGAGGAGGGCCGAGATGCCTAATATCGTTTTTCTGCCCCATCACGAAATTTGCCCCGATGGCGCGGTTATCGAGGCCGAAGCGGGCGAGTCCATCTGCGCCGCCGCCCTGCGCAACGGCCTCAAGATCGAGCACGCCTGCGAAATGTCCTGTGCCTGCACCACCTGCCACGTGGTCGTGCGCGAGGGCTTTGAGTCGCTGAACGAGCAGGACGAGCTGGAAGAAGACCTGCTGGACAAGGCCTGGGGCCTGGAGCCTGACTCCCGCCTGTCCTGTCAGGCTCTGGTCGGCGCCGAAGACCTCGTGGTGGAAATTCCCAAGTACACCATCAATCACGCCTCTGAAAAGCACTGAACACAGGAGCTGCAAGCCATGAGCCTGAAATGGGTGGACTCTCTCGACATCGCCATCGCCCTGTGCGAGGCACACCCCGACGTTGACCCCAAGACCATACGCTTTACCGACCTGCGCGACTGGGTGCAGGCGCTGCCCGAGTTTGACGACGACCCGAAGCATGTGGGCGAAAAGATACTGGAGGCCATTCAGCTGGCGTGGATGGATGAGGTCTGACAGGGGTAGAAATCCTGTCTGACAGCCTCTGTGAATGCTGCCGTGACTGGTCGGTCTGCCATGGTAATGTGGAAAAAGCCGCGTATAATCCCCGCCTGTTTTGGGCTGGGTACTACCTTCCCGAATACCCCTTTTTATGACTTAAACCTGATTGCCCTGGAGAAAGAAGCATGGCTATTGAACGCACCCTGTCCATCATCAAGCCGGATGCGGTTGCCAAGAACGTGATTGGCGAAATCTACAGCCGCTTTGAGAAGGCCGGCCTCAAGGTCGTTGCCGCGAAGATGAAGCAGCTGTCGAAGGCCGAAGCCGAAGGCTTCTACGCCGAACACGCTGCCCGTGGCTTCTTTGGCGATCTGGTGGCCTTCATGACCTCCGGCCCCGTCATCATCCAGGCCCTGGAGGGCGAAAACGCCATCCTGCTGCATCGCAACCTGATGGGCGCCACCGACCCCAAGAAGGCTGAAGCTGGCACCATTCGCGCTGATTTCGCCGTGTCCATCGACGAAAACGCCGTGCACGGCTCTGACTCCGAAGCCTCTGCCGCCCGTGAAATCGCCTACTTCTTCAGCAATCTGGAAATCTGCCCGCGCAGCCGCTAAGCAGCGGAGGTAGAATGCCCCTGCCTCCGGGCAAGGGCATTCCGCCTGATCGGCAGCCGTAAACAGCAGTAATAAACAAAGGCCAACGGAACTTTCCCGGCCTTCTCGACATAATTGGTGTAGCAACCGGTCGAATATATGAACAGCACAGTCAGCACCACCTCCCCCGCCAAGACCAATTTGCTGGGCCTCACCCGCGCCCAGATGGAAGCCTTTTTCGTTTCCATCGGCGAGCAGAAATTCCGCGCCACGCAAGTCCTCAAGTGGATTCATCAACTCGGCGTCGCCGACTTCGGGCAAATGAGCAATATTTCCAAGGCCCTGCGCGTCAAGCTGGAGCAGGTCGCGGAGATTCGTGCCCCGGAAGTGGTGTTTCGCGAATACTCGGCCGACGGCACCCGCAAGTGGGTGCTCAAGGTGGGTGAAGGCTCCATGATCGAGGCGGTCATGATTCCCGCCGAGGGCGACCGCAAGACGCTCTGTGTCTCTTCGCAAGTCGGTTGCGCCCTCGATTGCAGCTTTTGCTCCACCGGCAAGCAGGGCTTCCAGCGTGACCTCAGCGCCGCCGAGATCATCGGCCAGGTCTGGGTTGCCAACCGCTCGTATTTCGAAGACGAGCCGCTCATGGAAAACCGCACCCGTGCCCTCAGCAACGTGGTGATGATGGGCATGGGCGAACCCCTGCTCAATTTCGAGAATGTTGTCTCCGCCATGGACATCATGCTCGACGACTTTGCTTACGGCCTGTCCAAGCGCCGTGTCACCTTGTCCACCTCGGGCGTGGTGCCCCAGCTCGACAAGCTGCATGAGCGTATCGACGTGTCACTGGCTGTATCCCTGCACGCCCCCAACGACGAACTGCGCAACGAACTGGTGCCGGTCAACCGCAAGTACCCGCTCAAGGAGCTGATGGCCGCCTGCCGCCGTTACCTTGCGCGTTATCAGGACCCGGAAGAGGGTGGGCGGCGCAAGATCACCATGGAATACGTCATGCTCGACGGCGTCAACGACCAGCCCGAGCATGCGCGCCAGCTGGTGCGCCTGCTGGCCGACGTGCCCAGCAAGCTCAACCTGATTCCTTTCAATCCCTTCCCGCATACGCCCTACCAGCGTTCCACGAAGGAGGCGATTTCGGCTTTCCAGAAAATCCTTATCGAAGCCGGCTTCACCTGTACCATCCGCACCACGCGTGGCGACGACATCGACGCCGCCTGTGGCCAGCTGGTGGGCAAGGTGCAGGACCGTACCCGCCGGGCTGAGCGCTGGCAGTCTGCCGTCGGCCAGTCCCGCGAGAAGGACATCATCATAAGGAGTGTGCAATGAAGCGTGTTCTTGCCCTGGCCTGCGTATTGTCGCTGGCGGCCTGCGAGCAGGTGGTGGAAATCAACGGCCACAAGGTGGACCGTCTGGCCAGCTCGCGCGATCACGTGCAGATTGCCTCCCAGTACTTGCAGATGGGCAATATCGAGGAAACGCAGATTCACCTGCAGCGCGCCCTGGAGCTGGATCCCGATTCGGCGCCTGCCTACAGCCTCGAAGGGGTGGTCAATGAGCGCGAAGGCGACATGGACGATGCGGGCAAGGACTACAGCAAGGCCGTGTCCCTGGACGGCAGCTATTCCACGGCCCGTAACAATTACGGTGCCTTCCTGTTTCGCCAGGGAAAATATGAAGAGGCCGTCCGGCAGTTGCAGGTTGCCACGGATGATCTGAGCTATGACGGCCGGGTCGAGGCCATGGTCAACCTGGGTCGTGCGCTGTCCAAGGTAGGCAATGTGCCCAAGGCGCGGGAAGCCTTTACCCGCGCCCTGATCATACACCCCGGCATGGCCAGTGCTGCGCTTGAACTGGCGCAGCTGGACTTTGACAGTGGCGATACTGCAACAGCGCACCGCTATTATCTGCAGTATGTCAGCCTGACGCAGAACAAGCCCGCGCAAGATGCGCGCAGCCTGTGGCTGGGTATTCGCCTGGAGCGCATTTATGGCAATACCGATGCCCTGGCCAGCTACGAGCTGGCGCTGAAGCACCTTTACCCGGAATCCCCCGAATACAAAGCCGACGTTCAATCTGGACAATGACGGAGTGAAGTAGTGAGTGACGAGATCAATAGCGCCGTTGACCGCGAGACGGATGCGTCATATCTCTCGTTCAAGCCCGGTGAGCGGCTGAAAAAGGCCCGCGAGCTGCGTGGCCTGACGGTGCCACAGGTGGCGCGCGAGCTGCATCTCTCCGAGCGCTTCGTGGTTGCCATGGAGGCAGACGATTACTCCGTGCTGCCGGAGCCCGCCTTTGTGCGCGGCTATATGCGCCGCTATGCCCAGCTGGTGAAGCTTTCTGCCGACGACATCGTCGCCCGCTTTGACGAGAGCTATGCCTCCCTGCGCAGCACGCCCGAGGCGGCGGGGCAGGCGCGTAACCCCATCCAGCTGCTGGGCGAGCTGTCACACAAGAATGTGGGTTGGGGGCAGCTGGCCAAGTGGGCCATGGCCCTGGTGCTGCTGTTGCTGGTGACGGTGGGTACCGTGCTGTGGCGCAAGGGCACCGCCAAGCCGCAACCCCTGCTGACGGTGGATTCGGCGCCGCCGGCCGTGTCGGCGCCGCTCACCCAGATACCCTCGCCGGTCGTTCTGCCGCCGGGCAGCCTGCCGGCCATGGCGGCGGGCAGCGAATTGCCGGCGGCACCGTCGTCATTGCCATCCTTGCCTGCCAATGCCGGCACGGACAGCACCGCTCCTGCAAGTGCCCCTGCCGGCACAGGACACTGAGGTCAGCATGCAACACGAATCGCCGATCAAGCGCCGCCTGACCCGCAAGATACGGGTAGGCAATATTTTCGTGGGGGGGGATGCGCCGATCACGGTGCAGACCATGACCAACACGGAAACCTGTGATGTGGCCGCTACCGTAGGGCAGATCCAGCGTTGCGTGGCGGCGGGCGCCGACATCGTGCGCGTGTCCGTGCCCTCCATGGAGGCGGCTGCCGCGTTTGCCAGGATTCGTCAGCAGGTGCCGGGCGTGCCGCTGGTGGCCGATATCCATTTTGATCACCGCATCGCCCTCGCCGTGGCCGAGAGCGGGGCCGACTGCCTGCGCATCAATCCGGGCAATATCGGTTCCGAAGACAAGGTGCGTGAGGTGGTGGACTGCGCCCGCGACAAGGGCATTTCCATGCGTATCGGCGTCAACGCCGGTTCGCTGGAAAAAGACCTGCAAAAGAAATACGGCGAACCGACCGGCGCGGCGCTGGTCGAGTCGGCCATGCGCCATATCGACATTCTGGATCGCCTGAATTTTCACGAGTTCAAGATCAGCGTCAAAGCGTCCAATGTCTTTTTGACACTGGATGCCTACCGCCTGCTCTCGCAACAGGTCGACTACCCCTTGCACCTGGGCGTGACCGAGGCGGGCGTGTTCCGCTCCGGCACCGTCAAGTCGGCCATTGCCCTTGGTGGTCTGTTGCTCGGTGGCATTGGCGACACCCTGCGTATTTCGCTGGCAGCGGAGCCGGAAGACGAAGTTAAGGTGGGTTTCGACATCCTGCGCTCGCTGGCCATACGCTCCAACGGCATCAACTTCATCGCCTGCCCGAGCTGCTCGCGGCAGGAGTTTGACGTAATCCGCGTCATGAATGAACTTGAGGCCCGGCTTGAGGGTGTGCGCGTGCCCATGGACGTATCGGTGATCGGCTGCAAGGTCAATGGTCCCGGCGAAGCCAAGGAGGCCGATATCGGTGTCGTTGGTGCCCTGCCGCGCAGCCTCGTGTATCGCAATGGCGAAAAGAGCCACCTCATCGACACCAGCCGCCTGGTGGATGAAATCGAAGCCATGGTGCGCGACAAGGTGCGCCAGAGCGAGGCCGAAACAGCGGCCAAAGCAGTCCGCGATGCGGCGCTGGGTGTGATTTTGAGAAGCGAATAGTCTGCGCAGTGATTGAGCAATAGATGGGGCCGTGACCCCGACAAGGACAAGAGTTGTGAGTGAGAAGATCAACGCCATTCGTGGCATGAACGATATCCTGCCAGCGGCAACAAAGAGCTGGCAGGAGGTCGAGGAAGTCCTGCGCTTCCTCATGCAGGCCTATGGCTACCGCGAAATCCGCATGCCCATCGTCGAGCCGACGCCGCTGTTTGCGCGCGCCATTGGCGACGTGACCGATATCGTCGAAAAGGAAATGTATACCTTCCCCGACCGCAACGGCGAGTCCCTCGCCCTGCGCCCGGAAGGCACGGCCGGCTGCGTGCGCGCCTGCCTGGAACATGGCCTGATTCACCGCCAGGAGGTCCAGAAGCTCTGGTATATCGGCCCCATGTTCCGCTATGAAAAGCCGCAGAAGGGCCGCTACCGCCAGTTCCACCAGTTTGGTCTGGAGGCCTTCGGGCTGACCGGGCCAGACATCGACGTCGAGCTGATCTTGCTGACAGCCCGCCTGTGGCGTGAGCTGGGCCTGACCACGCAGGTCAGCCTGCAATTGAACTCGCTGGGCGAGCCCGAAGCACGGGCGCGCTACCGGGCCGATCTGGTGCAATTCCTGACCGCTCATCAGGAAGACCTGGATGACGACTCAAAGCGGCGCCTCCACACCAACCCGCTACGTATTCTCGACAGTAAGGAGGCCGCTACTCAGGCTATCCTCGACGCCGCGCCAAAACTGCCGGATTACCTGGATGAAGACTCGCGCCAGCACTTTGCCCAGCTGTGCGCCCTGCTGGACGCGGCGGGTATCCGCTACGAGGTAAACCCGCGTCTGGTGCGTGGTCTCGACTACTACAACAAGACCGTATTCGAGTGGGTGACCAGTGCCCTGGGCGCCCAGGGCACGGTCTGTGCCGGTGGCCGCTACGATGGCCTCGTCGAACAGCTGGGTGGCAGCGCCACGCCGGCGGTTGGCTTTGCCATCGGCCTGGAGCGCCTGGTGCTGCTGCTGGAAGCGGTACATGCACCGGAGCCCCTGGCCGATGCCGACGTCTTTATCATGGCAGTAGGCGAGGGCGGCGCGCAGGCAGGGTTGCTGCTGGCCGAAACCCTGCGCGACGAAATGGCAGATGTGCGCGTGGTGTATAACTGCGGCGGCGGCAGCTTCAAGTCGCAGTTCAAGAAGGCCGACAAGTCCGGGGCCATGGTGGCCCTGATACTGGGTGGCGACGAAATTGCGCAGCAGACCGTCAGCATCAAATGGCTGCGGGCCGAGGCAGAGCAGCAAACCGTGGCGCAGAGCGCCGTGGTCGCTGCACTGCGGGAAAAAATGGCGCTTTAGGGGGACTACCCCATCAATAATAAACTGGATGCCGGAACCGACCCTGGCTTGAGACCGTAAGAGGAGAACCTTGTGACGTACAACGAAGATGAACAGGTAGAACAGCTGAAGCGCTTCTGGAACGACTATGGCACCGGCCTGCTGTTGACCGTTGCCCTCGTGCTGGCGGCGTTTGCCGGCTGGCGCGTGTGGGAAAAGAGCCGTCTGGATGCGGCCACCATAGCCACCAGCGCCTACCAGGACATGGGCTCGGCCTTGCAGAAGCTGCAAAGCGATCCCACGGACAAAACCAGCAATACCGATTTGCAGAAGAATGCGCAAAAGCTCATGACCGAGTACGCCGGTACGCCCTATGCCATCAACGCCGGCCTGCTGCTGGCCAAGCATGCCATTCAGAGCAATAACCTCCCCGAGGCGACCAAGCAGCTGCAATGGGTGCTGACCCAGAAGCCGGACGAAGGCGTGCGTATCATCACCACCGTGCGCCTCGCGCGCATCAAGGCTGCCAGCGGCGATAACGCCGGTGCGCTGGCCCTGCTGGTGAATGAAAACAACGAGGCCTTTGCCCCGCTCGTTGATGAGGCCCGTGGAGATTTCGACGTGGCCCTGAACAAGCAGGACGATGCCCGCACCGCCTACGCGGCGGCTGATGCAGCCCTGGCCAAGCGCGAAGAGCCGGCCAATCCGCTGCTGGAGATGAAGCTGGCCAGCGTTGGCCTGACCCCGGTCGATCGCGATACGGACAAGGCTGCCGCTAAATGAAGTTGACCGTAAAATGCGGGTCCGCCCTGCTGCTGGCTGCGTTACTTGCCGCCTGTAGCAGCGACGACACCATCAAGCCGGCTCCACTGCCGCCGCTGCCCACGCACCCGTCCTGGCTGGGCGAGCAGTGGAGCCGGAGCGTGGGTGAGGGCACGAATGGCGAGTTCCTGCGCCTGCGCCCCGCAGTGGGCGAGTCCGCCGTGTATGCCGCCAGTCGCGACGGTGTGGTGGTGGCGGTGGACAAGGCCAGTGGCAAGGTATTGTGGCGCCGGCAGACCGGCTACCCCTTTACCGCCGGCCTCAGCACCGGCTACGGCATGGTGCTGGCCGGTACCGGCAAGGGCGAGCTGATCGTGCTGTCGGCGACTACCGGGGAGACCCTGTGGCGTGCCGACTTGAGCGCGGCCGTGCTCTCTGCCCCCGCCATTGATGCTGACCGCATCGTGGTACAGTGCGCCGACGGCAAGGTTTATGCGCTGGACCGCAACAAGGGTTTCCGGCTGTGGACCCATGACACCACGGTGCCCTCGCTCAGCCTGCGCGGCAATGCCACGCCCCTGCTGGTGAATGGCGTGGTGTATGTGGCCACGGCGGGCGGCAAGGTCGAGGCTCTGCAGGCGGCTGACGGCAGCTCGCAGTGGGAGCTGCGGGTGGCCTCCAACCAGGGCCGCTCGGAGCTGGAACGCATGACCGACATCGACGGCGACATGCTGCTCGACGATGTCAGCAACACGCTTTACGCTGTCGGTTTCCAGAGCCAGCTGGGCGCGATTGATGTGGCCGATGGCCATCATCTCTGGGAATACGACATGTCCAGCTATCAGGGGCTTGCCAGCACCGCTGGCAATGTCTATGTGAGTGATGCTGGCGGCACCCTCTTTGGCGTCGATGCCGCCACCGGCAAGGCCGCGTGGAAGCAGGCGACCCTGGCCGGGCGTGACCTGAGCACGCCGGTGGCCTTTGCCGGCTACCTGCTGGTGGGCGACTTTGAAGGCTATGTGCACCTGCTATCGCCAGCCGACGGTAGCCTGCTGGGCCGGGTCAGCGTGGGTGACAGCCCGGTGCTGGCCATGTATACCGACAGCAGCACGGTCTATGCCTATACCGCCGATGGACGCCTGAGTGCCTGGAAGCCGGCCAGTGATGGCCCGCAACCCAAGCGTCTGGCCAAGCCCGGCTTCAGTGGCTGGAACTGGCAGACGCCCTGAGGCTTTTGGGGCTTGGCATGAAGGGGTCGGGTTGAGCGCGTAGACCACGTGCTTGCACCCGGCCCCTTCTGCGCTGGGGCCGGGCTTGCCCGCGCCGTGGCGTGAATACCATACTTTATACAGAACCTTTTGCTTACGGCGCGTTAGCGCAGAGAAATACCATGAAGCCCGTCATCGCCCTGGTTGGCCGACCCAATGTCGGCAAGTCCACGCTCTTCAACCAGCTCACCAAGAGCCGCGACGCCCTGGTGGCCGACCTGCCGGGCCTGACCCGTGACCGCAAGTACGGCGCGGCGCGCTTCGAGAACAAGTCCTTTATCGCCATCGATACCGGTGGCCTCGGCGAGAACGACCAGGGCATCGACGCCTATATGGCCGAGCAGTCGCGCACCGCGATTGCCGAGGCCGATATCGTCCTGTTCCTGGTCGACGGCCGCGCCGGCCTGATCGGCTCCGACGAGCTGATCGCCAACGAGCTGCGTGGCCTGGGCAAGACCGTGCACCTTGTCGTCAACAAGACCGACGGCCTGCAGGAAGAGTCGGCCTTGGCCGAGTTCCACAAGCTGGGCCTGGGCACCATTTTCGCCATTGCCGCCAGCCATGGCCGTGGCGTGCACCAGATGATGGTGGACATACTCGCCGGCTTTCCCGAAGACCTTGAGGTGGAGCCTGCCCCCGAGCACGGCATCAAGATCGCCGTGGTGGGCCGGCCCAATGTCGGCAAGTCCACCCTGGTCAACCGCCTGCTGGGCGAAGAGCGCGTGGTGGTGTTCGACCTGCCAGGCACGACTCGCGACTCCATTTACATACCTTATGACCGCCAGGGCAAGCCCTACACCCTGATCGACACCGCCGGTGTGCGGCGCCGGGGAAAGGTTGACGAAACCGTGGAAAAATTCTCGGTTATCAAGACCTTGCAGGCAATAGACGATGCCCACGTGGTGGTGCTGGTGCTGGACGCACGGGAAAGCATCGTTGATCAGGACCTGCACCTGCTCGGCTATGTGCTGGAGCGGGGCCGGGCGCTGGTGATCGCCATCAATAAATGGGACGGCATGGACTCCGACGACCGCCAGACCGTGAAAACCGACATCAGCCGGCGCATGGACTTTATCGACTTTGCCAAGGTGCACATGATCTCGGCCCTGCACGGCACCGGCGTGGGTGATCTCTACCCCTCCATCGAGCGCGCCTATGCCTCGGCCATGATCAAGGTCGCCACCAACCGCCTGACCCAGATTCTGGAAGACGCGGTAGACCAGCACCAGCCGCCGCTGGTGGGTGGCCGCCGTATCAAGCTGCGCTATGCCCACATGGGTGGCCAGAACCCGCCGCTCATTGTCATCCATGGCAACCAGACCGATCACGTGCCCAAGGACTATCGGCGTTATCTGGAAAACGTCTTCCGCAAGGTGCTGAAAATCTCCGGCACCCCCATACGCATCGAGTTCAAGACTGGCGAGAACCCTTTCAAGGAGCGCCGCAACGAACTCAGCCCGGCCCAGCAGGAGCGCCGTCGTCGTCACGTGCAATTTCACAAGAAGCAGGAGCGACGCTAGGCGCCCTGCAGTCACGCCGTTTGCAAGTCCGATCAGGTGTATTTGCGGGTTGGCAGTCCGCAAATTTGCCAGTGCAGCTAGCGCCAATCCTGCTATTCTCAACTGGTTTGCCGGGGTCCACGGACAGGTAGAGTTGCAACAATAAGGGTTGTTCATGATCGATAACATCGTGCTGTTCTGGCATCACTTCTGTCTCATGCCCACCTTCTGGGGCATCGTCCTTATCCCGATAGTCGCTGCCACCGTAACCTGGGTCCATGTCTGGATCGCCATGAAGATGGTGTTCTACCCCCTCGAATATGTCGGTTTTGCCCAGCCCTGGCTGGGCTGGCAGGGCATTGTGCCGCGCAAGGCCGGCAAGATGGCCGGCATCATGGCCGACAACGCGCTGAAAAAGCTGGGCTCACTTTCGGAAGTCTTCAAGGAGATGAAGCCGGAGGAAATCGCCTGCCATATCACCACCGTCATCCTCGCCAACGTCGAGGACTTCATCGACGAGATCATGCACGAGAAGAACCGCGTGCTCTGGGAGAACCTGCCGGTAGGCCTGAAAAAGCGTGTCTATGCCCAGGTGCGCAAGCAGACGCCCGCCATCATGGACAAGCTGGTCAAGGACATGGGCGAGAATATCGAAGATCTCATGGACCTGCGCCACATGGTTGTCAGCCACATGGAGAATGACAAGGCCCTCGTCGTCCGTATGTTTCTGGAGGTGGGCAGCAATGAGGTCAAGTTCGTCGTCAATGCCAGCTTCTGGATCGGCCTGGTGTTTGGCGTGGTGCAGATGGTCACCTGGTATTTTTTCCCGCTGCGCTGGAGCCTGCCGCTGGTGGGTGCGGTGCTGGGCTGCCTGACCAACTGGGTCGCCATCAACATGGTGTTTCGCCCGCTGGACCCGGTCAAGATCGGGCCCTGGAACCTGCAAGGCGTATTCCTCAAGCGTCAGGTGGAGGTGTCGGAAAAGTTTGCCCATCTTGCCACCATGGAAATGATGTCGATCAAGCATATCATGACCGAGGTGCTCACCGGCTCGCGCAGTGATCGCACGCGGGCATTGATCAAGCGCCATATCAGTCCGGTGCTGGAAGGCGGCGTGGTGCGTACCGCCATGCAGCTTACCGTTGGCCCCTCGGCCTATGCGGCGCTGAAAAAGACCGTGACCGACAAGGCCATGATCATGTCGCTGGAGCCCATACAGGACCCACGCTTCAACCGGGAGCGGGCGCATATCATCGAGAAGATTTTTGCCGACCGCATGAAGCTGATGAGCCCCAAGGAGTTTCAGGATCTGCTGCGGCCTGCGTTTGAGGAGGATGAGTGGATTGTGATTGTGATGGGGGCGGTGATGGGGTTTGTGGCGGGGTGGATGCAGTTGATACTTGGGTTTAATTGAGTTTTTGCCGGTTGCCGGTTGCCGGTTGCCGGTTGCCGGTTGCCGGTTGCCATTTGCCACGGGGTGGGCTGGCTTCTGATTGAAGTCGTCACTTGGGCGTCCTCATGCCGGATGGGCATTTGAACCATAAAAGAAACTCCGTCACACCCGCGAACGCGGGGCCCAGTGCCTTTGCTGTGGGTAGAAAAAGGCTCCGGTTAACGTGGGTAACTCCCCCGCCATTTCGCTCTGTCCCGAGCATGCACTATGCTGCTGGTGTATCTGTGCAGGTTCATCATGCCCCCCATCCTCCGGCGCGCTTTTCTGGCCCTTATTCTCCTGCTGCTGGGCAGCGGGGCTGCGGCGCTGACGCCGCCAGCACCCTGGATGCGTGCCGACTGGACCAGCAGCGCTCCCCATCTGGCCGACATCGGCATCGACCCGCAAGCTTTGGGCGCCATCATCGGCAAACGTCTGCTGGTGGTGCGGCAGACGCCGCGCTCCACCAGCATGCCGGGCGAGCACGGCGAGCGGCATTTCGCCAATGCGCGCTACGTGACGGCGCTGGCGCGGATTGATCTGGCGGCGCCGGTGGCGCGGCACATGCTGCTGAATTTCAGCAGCTACAAGGACTTTTTCCCGTTGATGACCCAGTCCGAGGTGCAGGCGGCCGACGGGAAAAACTCTGTCACCCGTTATCGTCTGGAAATGCCCCTGCCCATCGCCAATTTCGTGGTCGATTTCCGTATCAAGAACAAGCTGGAGGCGGACGGCAGCATTTCCTCCATGCTCATCGACGGCGAGGCGGAGTCGGTGCTGGCCATGATCGGTGGTGTCAGTGACTCCCTGCGCAACCAGCCTTCGGTGGTGCGCTGGGAAGTGTTTCCGCTCGACAAGAACCACTCCCTGATCGCCTTTACCTTCTGGGATCAGGTGGCGTTCGACAGCTGGCTGGCGCGGCAGGTGCGCAAGGCCTACCCGGAGTTGACCGAGCTGACGCCTTATATCGCCGCTGTTGGCGTGCTGGAGGCCATCCGCAGCAAATACAGCCTGCCGGATTTTGTGCACGAAACCCGGCAGGCTCCGGGCTATGCCGAACTGGATGGCCTGCAGCCCATCGTCGAGCGCATGAGCGCCTTTGGGCCGGCCGTGGTGCTTTACCCCGAGCCGGCGCTACGTGACCCCGAGGCCGAAGGCTACCTGCGTTACGTCAGCGTCGTCAACCGTGTGCATGCGCCGCTGGAGCAGGCGCGTAGCCTGAGCACGCGCTACGAGAGCCTGCCGAAGGCCTTTCCCGAACTGAAAGGCATCAAGACCGTGGCGCGGGGCAGCGGCACGGAGCTGGACCTGCGTCTGTGGATGGGTATCAGCGTGCTGGGTTTTCCGCTGAAACTCAGCCTGCTCAACCAGTGGGCCGCGCCCAACCGCCTGGATTTCCAGCGCCTGAGCGGGGAAATGCAGGAGCTCTATGGCACCTGTGAATGGCAACCGGAAGGGCAGGCCGATACCCTCATGCTTGTCTCCGGCGCCAATGTGCTGGGCGACGAGGCGCCCTGGCTGCTGCGCATGTTTCACCACATGATCGGCGAGGTGCCCTATGCCGGCGAGATTTCCATGATGGTGGTGCAGGAGGTGGCGGTGATGCGCCTGAATGAATGGATGCAGAAACAATTGGCGGTGCACAAGAAGTAGGTGCAAGGAAATAAAGGCATCTGTTCCGCGTGCACATAGCGCACCCTGCCGCCGATGGTAGAAGCGGTAGGGTGCCGTAGCTGCTCACTCATCCCGCCCGCGTCAACGCCAGTACCCGCACCTTGCTCACTCCTGCCTTGAGCAACACCCGCGCCAGACTGTCCATTGTCGCTCCTGTCGTCACCACGTCATCAATAATGGTTACGACGCCCGGCTTGCCCAAGGCTTCATAGCGCACCATATCCACCTCGAAAGCATTGCGCACATTCACCTGACGCTCCGCCGCCGACAGCCCTTTCTGCATGGTCGTGGCCTTTACTCGTCGCACCAGATCATGTTCCAGCGGCAGCTCCAACTGTTTGGCCAGCGGGCGGGCAAGCTCAGTGGCCTGGTTATAGCCACGCTCACGCAGTCGCTTGGGATGCAGCGGCATGGGCAGCAGCAGGCCGGGGCTGGCCTCGCCTTCCACGATCAGGGACTCGGCCAGCAGCTCACCCAATAGCTTGGCGGGCGCCAGCTTACCGTGGTACTTGAGCCGGGCCAGCAGGCGATCCAGCGGGAAGGCATAGCGGAAGGTGGCGCGGCAAACATAGGCCGGCGGCTCGGCCAGGCAAGCCCCGCAAACGGCTTGACCGGAGGGCAGGGGCAGGGCGCAGAGCGAGCAGGCACGGGTATTCCAGGGCAGGTCGCGGCTGCAACCGGGGCAGAGATCGCGGCTGGCGGTGGCGCTGTTGCAGAGCAGGCAAAAGCCGTTGTGGGGCAGCAGTGCTCGCCTGAATTTTGACCAGAGGTAAACCATGGTTGTATTTTCTGGTTGACGGGAGTTGGTGGCTGGCTAGAATGACCGCATGGTTCAGGCAGCCAGCTGCCCCACAACATAGCCGAGGAAGCCCCATGTCCGCCACCCGCCACGACTGGAATCGCCAGGAAGTGACTGCCCTGTTCAGCCAGCCCTTCAATGACCTGCTGTTCCAGGCACAGGGCATACACCGCCAGTACTTTGACGCCAACGCGGTGCAGGTGAGCACCCTGCTGTCGATCAAGACCGGCGCCTGCCCGGAAGACTGCAAGTATTGTTCGCAGTCCGGCCATTACGACACCGGCCTCGACAAGGAAAAGCTGCTTGAAATCGAACGCGTGCTGGCCGAGGCGCAAAACGCCAAGGAAAAGGGCGCCAGCCGCTTCTGCATGGGCGCCGCCTGGCGCTCCCCGCGCGACAAGGACATGCCCTATGTGCTGGAAATGGTCAAGCAGGTCAAGGGCCTGGGCCTGGAAACCTGCATGACGCTGGGCATGCTCACGGGTGAGCAGGCCTTGGCGCTGAAAGACGCCGGCCTCGACTACTACAACCACAACCTCGACACCAGCCCCGAGCACTACGGCAAGATCATCACCACCCGCACCTACGCCGACCGCCTGAATACGCTGGGTCATGTGCGCGAGGCCGGCATCAAGGTCTGCTGCGGCGGCATCATTGGCCTGGGCGAGTCGCGCGAAGACCGTATCGGCCTGCTCATGCAACTGGCCAACCTGCCCGAGCATCCGGAATCGGTGCCCATCAACATGCTGGTGAAGATTCCCGGCACGCCGCTGGGCGATGTGGAAGACCTGGAGCCGTTTGAATTTATCCGCATGGTCGCCGTCGCCCGTATTCTCATGCCTGCCTCGCACGTGCGCCTGTCCGCCGGGCGTGAAAAGATGAACGAGCAGATGCAGGCCCTGTGCTTCCTGGCCGGCGCCAACTCCATTTTCTACGGCGAAAAACTGCTGACCACCAGCAACCCGGAAGCCGAGGCCGACCGCCTGCTGTTTGGCAAGCTGGGCATCCACCCGCAGGAAACCCGCAGCGTGTCGGATGAAGCGCAGGGCGAGGCCATTGCCATGGCCGTCACCAGCCAGCAGCAGGCCGGCCTGTATCACGACGCCATGCGCGGCAAGCAGGAAACGGTGCAGTAAGGTGACCGGCTTCAATCTCGGCGCCGAGCTTGCGCGCCTGAATGAAAACCAGCTCTACCGCCGCCGCCGCAGCCTGGGCAGCCCCCAGGGCAAGCGTGTGGTGGTCGATGGCCGTGCGCTGATCAATTTTTGCAGCAACGACTACCTGGGCCTCGCCAACCACCCCTTCGTGGTCAACGCCATGCAGGAAGCCGCCAGCAATTACGGGGTAGGCAGCGGCGCCTCGCATCTGGTTTGTGGGCATTCCCATGAGCACCATGCGCTGGAAGAAGAGCTGGCCGACTGGCTGAAAAGGCCGCGCGCGCTGCTGTACTCCACCGGCTACATGGCCAATCTCGGCATCATCACGGCGCTGCTGGGGCGTGGCGACGCCGTGTTTGAAGACAGCCTCAACCATGCCTCCCTGATCGAAGGCGGCATGGCCTCCAAGGCTGACTACCAGCGCTATGCCCACCTCGACATGGACGAGCTGGGCACCCGCCTGCATGCCTCCAGTGCACCGCGCAAGCTGATGGTGACCGACTCCGTGTTCAGCATGGATGGCGATGTAGCGCCGCTACCGGACATGATGGCACTGGCCACCCGCCACGACGCCTGGGTGATGGTGGACGACGCCCACGCCCTCGGTGTGCTCGGCGCCACCGGGGCCGGCAGCGCCGAGCATTTCGGGCTCAGGGGCGATGCGGCGCCGCAGGTCATTATGGGCACCCTCGGCAAGGCCTTGGGCAGCTTTGGCGCTTTTGTCGCCGGCAGCGAGGAGCTGATCGAGTTTCTCATCAACCGCTCACGCAGCTATATCTTCACCACCGCCCTGCCGCCGGCAGTAGCTGCCGCTACCCGCATGAGCGTGAAACTGGCCCGGCAGGAAGGCTGGCGGCGGGAAAAGCTGCGCGTGATGATTGCCCAGTTGCGCAGTGGCCTGATTGAGCGCGGCTACCATATCCTGCCCAGCGACACGCCGGTACAGGCCCTGATCCTTGGCGAAAGCAGCAAGGCGCTGGCACTGAGCGCGGCGCTGGCGGAGCAGGGCTATTGGGTGGGAGCGATCAGGCCGCCGACGGTGCCGGCGGGCACGGCGCGGCTGCGGATTACGCTGACCGCAGCGCATGACCAGGCGGATGTGGCGGGCTTGTTGAGGGCGCTGGATGTTATTGGTGAGGCAGCTGCCTGATCTGTCTGGGATGTGTTTAAGTCAGGCGGGCGGTGAGAGCTGTTGAACCTCAAATGACAAGAGCCACGATGCATGCGATACTTGTATTGCATGCATTGCGGAGGGCTTCATCATGTCCATATCAATCCGGCTGCCGGCCGAAATAGAACTTCGGCTAAAAAACCTTGCCGAGCTGACCGGGCGCAGCAAGACCTATTATGTCACCGAGGCGATTCTCGAACATCTTGACGATCTTGAAGACATCTATCTGGCCGAGCAGCGTCTGGAGGATTTCCGTGCCGGGCGCAGCAAGGCCATACCGCTGGAAGACGTGATGAAAGAATATGGCCTGGAGGATTGAGTTCGATCCAACTGCCAAAAAGGAGTTGGACAAGCTTGGCCACCCTGTGGCGCAGCGCATTCTCAGATTCCTGTTTGAACGCTTGGCCAGACTGGATGACCCGCGCAGCATCGGCGAAGCCCTCAAGGGTGAAAAGCTGGATGAGTTCTGGAAGTATCGTGTTGGCGACTACCGCATCATCAGCCTTATAGAGGATGGTGCTTTGCTTATCCTCGTCGTAAAAGTCGGCAACCGCCGCAATGTATACCGCTAAATGCGAAGGTGCTGTGCGCTCACAGGTCCCGTCCAAGACACCCATGCCCAAAACCTACTTCATCACTGGTACAGACACCGGCATCGGCAAAACCACCGCTTGCTGTGCCCTGCTCGCCAAGGCCAAAAGCCAGGGCCTGACCACGCTGGCACTAAAGCCGGTTGCCGCCGGCTGCGAACAAACGCCGGAGGGCTGGCGCAACGACGATGCCTTGGCCCTGATGGCTGAAATGACCGAGCCCCTGCGCTACGAGGAGGTCAATCCCATTGCCCTGCCGGCAGCCATGTCGCCGCATCTGGCGGCGGCAAAGGCGGGGCGGCGACTGACCATCAACCAGCTCGCCGGGTTTTGCCGGGGTGCGCTGTCGCGGCGGGTTGATCTGGCCCTGATCGAAGGGGCAGGGGGCTGGCGTGTGCCCATCAGTGACCGCGAGATGTTTTCGGAGCTGCCCAAGCAGTTGCGGGTGCCGGTGATTCTGGTGGTGGGTCTGCGCCTGGGCTGTATCAGCCACGCGATCCTCACGGCAGAAGCCATCGCCCGCGATGGCCTGCGCACCGTGGCCTGGGTCGGCAGTGTGCTGGATACTGACCCGGAGTTGCTGGAGGGCAATATCGACAGCCTCAGGCGTCTGCTGCCTTACCCCTGCCTGGGCATACTGCCCTGGGCGCCGGGAGCCGATGCTGCCGTCCGGGCAGAGGCGCTTGATCTGGCAGCGCTTTTTGTCTGAAGCAGACGATAAAAATTATTTGTGTCCGGTTGGTCGCCCGATGGGATTGTCTGCACTATTTTTATGTCTATTGTGAAAGCCCGTGGCGCGCCGGTCAGCCGGAATGGGCGTAAAAACCGGCCTCCGTGTGTGTAAAATTAACACCGGGGCAGCGTAAACAGTGGGCTCCAGGGCAATATTGCTGCCCAGACAAGGAAATGCTCCAAAGTGTCACATTTTGTGGATGAGTGGTCATGAATTGTGCTAGGTAGCGCAGTTCATCTTCTCTACACTACGCCGGTTCTGCGTCCGGCATATTTACATACACCCGTAAATATCATTTCCCGGTGCGCAGCCATCATACCGACGGGCCTTGATTGCCCGACCTTGCGAGGTGAATACCCATGGCTCAGTACAAAGCCCCCCTGCGTGACATGCATTTCGTCCTGCATGAACTCCTTGAAGTTGAAAAGCACTACGCGTCCGTTCCGGCCTATGCCGAAGTCAATCGTGAACTGGTGGATAGCGTGCTGGAGGCCGGCGCCCAGTTTGCTGAAAACGAGCTGTCACCCATCAATCGCAATGGCGACGAAGAAGGCTGCCACTTTGATGATGGCGTAGTAACCACGCCCAAGGGCTTCAAGGAGGCCTATGCCAAGTTCGTGGAACTCGGCTTCGGCGCTCTGTCGGCTCCCGTGGAACACGGCGGTCAGGGCCTGCCGCCCTCGCTCGGTATCGCCATGAGCGAAATGACTGGCACTGCCAACTGGTCCTGGTCCATGTACCCCGGCCTGTCCCATGGTGCCGTCAACACGGTTGAGGCCCACGGCACCCCGGAGCAGAAAGACACCTACCTGACCAAGCTGGTCACCGGTGAATGGACCGGCACCATGTGCCTGACTGAATCCAATGCCGGCTCTGACCTCGGTATCATCCGCTCGCGTGCCGAGCCGAATGCCGACGGTTCCTACAGCATTACCGGCACCAAGATTTTCATCTCCGCCGGTGAACATGACATGGCCGAGAACATCGTCCATATCGTGCTGGCGCGCCTGCCGGATGCCCCCAAGGGCACCAAGGGCATCTCCCTGTTCATCGTCCCGAAGTTCAATGTGAACGCCGACGGTTCCGTGGGTGAGCGCAATGCCGTCAAGTGCGGCTCCATCGAACACAAGATGGGCATCAAGGCCTCGGCTACCTGCGTCATCAACTTCGACGGCGCCAAGGGCTTCCTGATCGGCCCGCCGAACAAGGGCCTGAACGCCATGTTCACCTTCATGAACACCGCCCGCGTTGGTACCGCCCTGCAGGGCGTGTGCGCCGCCGAAGGTTCCTTCCAGGGTGCCCTGGCATACGCCAAGGAGCGTCTGGCCATGCGTTCCCTTTCTGGCCCGAAAGCGCCGGACAAGGAAGCCGACCCGATCATTGTGCACCCCGCCGTGCGCAACATGCTGCTGACCCAGAAGGCCTTCGCCGAAGGTGGCCGTGCCCTGGTGTACTGGCTCTCCACCCAGACCGATCTGGTCTATGGCGCCAATGCCGAGGAAGACCGCAAGGCGGCCGACGACCTGATGAGCTTCCTGACGCCTATTGCCAAGGCCTTCCTGACCGAAGCCGGTTCCGAAGCTGCCAAGCACGGCGTGCAGGTGTATGGCGGCCACGGCTTCATCCGCGAGTGGGGCATGGAGCAGATCGTGCGTGATACGCGCATTGCCTGCCTGTACGAAGGCACCACTGAAATCCAGTCGCTGGACCTGCTGGGCCGCAAGGTTCTGCAAACCCAAGGCAACATGCTGCGCAACTTCACCAAGATCGTGCACAAGTTCTGCCAGGCCAATGAGGGCGACGCCGCCATGGCCGAGTTTATCGTGCCGCTGGTGGCGCGCAACAAGCAGTGGGGCGACGTGACCACGCGCATCGGCCTGAAGGCCATGCAGAGCCCGGAAGAAGTCGGCGCTGCCGCCGTGGACTACATGTACTTCTCCGGCTACGTGACCCTGGCCTACCTCTGGGCCTGGATGGCCAAGGTCGCCCAGGACAAGATCGCTGCCGGCACCACGGAAGAGGCCTTCTACAAGGCCAAGATCCAGACGGCGCAGTTCTACTTCAGCAAGATCCTGCCGCGTGCCAAGGCCCACATCGAAATCATCGATGGCGGCCTCCAGGTACTGGAGCAGATGGACGTGGATTCCTTCGCGTTCTGATGAGTGATGTCTGAAAAAAGCCCGCGACGATTGCGGGCTTTTTTCTTGGTTTACTCCCTCACCCGGAGGGAGAGGGGGGCGGATAGTGCAGCAGTCACTCATGCCGCCCGATGCCTTTACCGGTTTAACGCAAATCAGGGTGATTAATCATGGCAATCTACAAGGCTCCCCTGCGCGACATGCGCTTTGTGCTGGACGAAGTATTTCACGCCGAGCAGTTCTGGGCCGGCATTCCCCATTTGGCCGACGTGGTCAGCCGTGACGTGGTGGACGCCATTCTGGAAGAGTCCGCCAAGCTCAACGAAAACCTCATCTTCCCGCTCAACCGCAGTGGCGACGAAGAGGGCGCCCAGTTCAGCAATGGCGTGGTGACTACACCCAAGGGCTTCAAGGACGCCTTCAGGCAGTACGGCGAGGGCGGCTGGATCGGCCTTGGTGCTGACCCGCAATACGGTGGCGCCGGGCTGCCCAAGACTGTTACCGTGATGACCGATGAAATCCTGTTTGCGGCCAACCCTTCGTTTGCGCTCTACCCCCTGCTGGGCATTGGCGCGGCGCTGGCCATGTCGCAGCATGCGACCCAGGAACTGAACGATCGCTATCTGCCCAAGATTTATTCCGGCGAGTGGGCCGGCACCATGTGCCTGACCGAATCCCATGCCGGCACTGACTTGGGCATCATAAAGACCCGCGCCGTGCCGCAGGCCGATGGCTCCTACAGCATCACCGGCAACAAGATTTTCATTACCGGCGGCGAGCACGACCTCGCCAGCAATATCGTGCACCTCGTGCTGGCCAAGCTGCCCGACGCTCCGGCCGGCTCCAAGGGCATCTCCCTGTTCCTCGTGCCCAAGTTCCTGGTGAATGCCGATGGCTCGCTGGGCGAGCGCAACCCGGTTGGCGCCGGCTCCATCGAGCACAAGATGGGCATCAAGGCTTCGGCCACCTGCGTCATGAATTTTGACGACGCCAAAGGCTGGCTGATCGGCAAGCCCAACGAGGGTCTGGCCGCCATGTTCGTGATGATGAACTACGAGCGCCTGTCCATGGGTATCCAGGGCTTGGGCGCTTCCGAAGTGGCCTACCAGAGCGCCGCTGCCTATGCTCGCGACCGCGTGCAGGGTCGTTCCGCCACCGGCGTCAAGCAGCCCGAAAAGCCGGCCGACTCCCTGTTGGTCCACCCCGACGTGCGCCGCATGCTGCTCAAGATTCGTGCGCATAATGAAGCCGCGCGTTGCTTTGCCATGTACACCGCCAAGTACCTTGACCTGTCCAAGTACAGCGAGAGCCCCGAGGAGCGTCGCATCGCTGCTGACCGCGTGGCCCTGTTGACTCCGGTGACCAAGGCCTTCCTGTCGGACCGTGGTTTTGAAGCCTGCGTGGATGCCCAGCAGGTCTTCGGTGGTCATGGCTTTATCCGCGAGTGGGGCATGGAACAGTTGGTGCGCGACACCCGTATCGCCCAGATTTACGAGGGCACCAACGGCATCCAGGCGCTGGATCTGACCGGCCGCAAGGTGGCGAAGAACAACGGCGAATTTGTCGCGACCTTCGTGGCGGAAGTGCGTGCCGTGCTGGCCGGGCTTGATCCCCGCCTGGCCGTGTATGCCGAGGCCACGGGCAAGGCGCTGGATGCGCTGGAAGTCACTACGCAGTACATCGTCAGCGCGGCCAAGGCCAATCCCGATGAGATCAATGCTGCCTCGGTGGACTACCTGCACCAGTTCGGGCTGGTCAGCTATGCCTATATGTGGGTGCTCATGCTCGCTGCCGCGCTGCCCAAGCGCGACACCGGGTTCTATGCCCACAAGTTCGCCGTGGCTGACTTCTTCTTCCAGCGCATGCTGCCAGAAGCCGATGCCCGCGCTGCCATGGTCAGGGCGGGCAGCAGCAGCCTGATGGCGCTGGACGCCGCCGCGTTCTGAGCCTTGCCGCGACGCCCATGAAAAAGCCCGCATTGCGGGCTTTTTCATGGGCGTCTACTGGGCGGCGGAGTGACCGGCCTCCTCCGGCTTTTCTGCCAGTATCAACTTGTCCAGCATCCGCTTTTGCGCAGCGGTCACGTCTTCAAAGCGGAAGCCGCTGCCGTGGTGGGCAGTATTCGTGGTGCCACTGCGGCTCCAGATACAGGTGGCACGCAGGCGCAAGAAATTTTCTGGTGACATCTGGACATCAATCAGATATTCATGGTGAACCGTGAGTGGGAAACTGCCAATCAACATCATGCCAACGAGGCTGATATCGACCAGGCGCCCCAGTTCGGACTGGGTGCTGACATCCTTCACGGTCAGGAATTTTTTTAGCTGCTTGCGCGGCGTGCGCCGGTTTTCTGCACTCATGGCCACAGGCGCTTCTTGGGCGGCGGTTCGGGTTTTCGGGGCTTGTCATACCGCTGGTGTGACAAGAACAAGGTGGATCGGTTTGATGATAGCCGCAATAGACAATTAATTCATGGGCCGCGACTCGCCAGCCATACCCCCAGTTTGCCGCGTTGGTCTGATTGCCGCCTTTGTGGCATTTTGCAGTCCTGCAACGGCGCAGGCCGTTGTTATTGCAGCCCCGATGACGCAGCCGCAGTTGACCACCGTGGTGGGCAATATCATTTATCTTGGGGTGCTGCCGGCGCCTTCGCAGCCCCTGGTGCTGCGCCCCGCCAACAATCCTGTCGTTACCATTATTCGCCCTCCCGTGGCCACGCCTGGCGTTTTTGACAACTGCGGCCAGCGTCTGGCGGCGCCATCCACCATGCTGGACTGGATGGACGTCCAACACTGCCGTTTTTCCGGGCATACCACCTCCACTGTCACCTGGTTCGATCACCTTTTTGGCAACACCAGCCCGGACAAGGCTACGGTGCTGTTGCGGGTGATTACCGAAGAGCAGTACGACAAAAAGAACGGCGACCAGTTTGTCACCTCCGTCCAGGCCTCGGTGCACCTGCCCAATGCTGACCAGCGCCTGCGCCTCGTCATCAGCGACGACCGCCAGGACCTGGTGGGGGGCGACAAGAATATATCGCCCGAGCAGCAGCGTCAGCAAAGTGCCGCCACCACTGCCGCCCTGCGCTTTCTGGCCTACGCCCACGATACTTTGCGGCTCGATACGGATATCGGCCTGCGCTCCGGCCCCGACCTGTTTGCACGTGCACGGGTGCGCGATGTCTGGACACTGACGCCAGACTCCTCCCTGAGTGCCAGCCAGACCGTGCGCTACGCGGTGGAGGACGAGGGTCGCACCATCAGCGAAATGGACCTGAACCGCCTGCTGGGGCAGAGCGCCAGCGTTGCCCTCACCAACCAGTTTTCCTGGTGGGAAAAAGAAGATCACGAGGTCGGCGCCCGCTGGAACCAGGGGGTATCCTACCGGCAGGAGCAGGGTCAGCAGCAATACTGGTCTTTCGGTGTTGGTACGGAAGGGGTAACCCGGCCCGTGTTCGAGCGCAACAGCTATGGCGTGTGGGCACTGTGGAGGCGCCTGCTCTGGCACGACTGGATATATTATGAAGTAGAGCCGCGCCTGACCCGCTACCGTCAGTTTGACTGGGACGTGGACCCGTCCATTACCCTGCGCCTGGAGCTACAGTTTGGCAGGAAATAAGGCACAATAGCCCTGCGCTCGGGCTGGTGCGCTTGCCCCGAATTTCCCGGCGCTTGCAAAGGCCGACACGGGCCAGGGAGTTCCATGATCGATCCAGTCGCCATCCAGCTCCTGCTGGCCGGCAAGAGCGCGGGCCTGCACGAGTCGTATAACTTCCAGGGTCGCACGGCGGACGGCTCCACCGCCTTCTGGCTGCGCCATGAGCTGCTGCGGCGGCAGGGCAGCCGGTCGGTGCAGGTTGACAGCGTACTGGTTACCTTCGACCGCAAGACCGGCCTCACCCAATGCATCCATGAGCAGGAAACCGTGGCACCGCCGGCTTTCCGGCAGTCGGCGCGCGCCGGGCTGTGGACGCGTTTCAGCTTCAATTTTGCCTCAGGTTCCTTCTTTGAAATCACGCCCGAAGGCCTGCGTGGGCGCATGCACACCCGCCGTGGCTCGGCGGCCTGGGAGCTGAGCCTGACGCCCGGCGCCTCCGGTCTGTACCGGCCCTTTGCCAGTGACCGCATCTACCGCCTGCCGCGTCTGTTGCTGCCCGCCAGTACGCTGGAACTGCATGGCCGGGTGTCCTGCGCGGGCATGGTGCTGAGCGGGCCTTTTGCCGGTAACAGCCAGCACCAGTGGTCGGGGGGGCGTGCCGACGAATATGCCTGGGCCCTGTGCAATCGCTTTGCCAGGGACGACAGCGCTTTTTTCAGCGGCCTGAGCCTGCGCTACAAGCTGGCAGGCGGCTTGCTGAAAACGCCTTACCTGAGTCTGGCCAGCCTGCGCGTGGCCGGGCAGTGGTATCACTTCAACACCCTGCTGGGCGCTAGCCGCCACGTGGTCACGGCACTGGACAACTACCGTTGGCTGGCCAGCTTTGAAAGCCGTTCACACCGGCTGGATGTGAGTATCGACGGCGCGAACCCGCGTATCGAGCCCTGGGTGGCCCTGCATGAGCAGGCTCCTGACGAGAGTCATGTACTGGTCAAGAACACCAAGTTTGCCGCCGGCAAGATTCGCCTGTATGAAAAACACGACCAGACTCCCCTGCACGAGCTGGGCAGCGAGCTGTTCGAGCTGGAAACGCGCTGGCCGGAAAAAAGCCCGGAGGGTGAGGTGAAGGTAGGGGTGGCTTGAGGGGCCGGCTGCCGGACCGGTTACTTCTTGCCTTCGGCAGGGTGCGCTGTGCACGTGGGCAGGGCTTGGTATGTCGATGCTTCGTTACACGGCGCACCGGGTTACGCATGCGCACAGCGCACCCTGCGAGGGGAGCCGCATTGCGCCCGGAGCGCAAAAGATCATCAAGAAGCCCTTCTGCGTGACCACCTGATCAGCGCATCCTGCAACTCCACCATTTCAATCGGCTTCGACAGGTGCTCGTCCATGCCTGCGGTTCTCGACTTGTCCTTGTGCTCTTCGAGCGTGTGGGCGGTCAGCGCCAGGATGGGAATGTGGCGGCGACCGGTGGTGCGCTCCCATTCACGGATGGACTGCGTGGCGATATAGCCGTCCATGAAGGGCATGTCGCAGTCCATCAGCACGATGTCGTATTCGTTGCGGCTGATTTCTTCAACGGCTTCCTTGCCGTTGGCGACGATGGTAGCCGTAACACCCAGCTTGTTGACCATGCCGCGTATGACTTTCTGGCTTAGATGATTGTCCTCGGCAATCAGCACGCGCAGCTGCTTGAGGTTGTCGGTGCCCTGCGCGGTGGTGGGCAGGGCCTCGTTGCGCAGGCGCTCGATATGGCCCAGCTCCTCGGCGATGGCCAGCTTGAGCTGGCGCTCGGTGACCGGCTTGGTGAGCACGCGGCGGATGCCGACATTGCGCGCCATGGTGATGGTGGGGGCGATATTGATGCCGGTGAGCATGATGACCAGCACGTCCTGCCGCAGCAGGGCGTCTTCCTTGATGCGCGCCGCCAGCTGCAGGCCGCTCATGCCAGGCATGTTGTGGTCAACGATGATGATGTCGAAGGGCTCGTTCAGGTTGGCGGCATTGCGCGCCTGCGCCAGACCCTCGGCGCCATTGTCGGCGGTGGTCACGTGCATGCCCCAGCCGCCGGCCTGCTGCTGGATGACGCGGTTGACCGTGTGGTTGTCGTCCACCACCAGCAGGCGCAGGCCCTTGAGCCGGGCATTGATGCCGGGCTCGGCGCTGGCGGCCACCGGCTGCGGGCGCAGGGGTACTTCAAACCAGAAGGTGGAGCCGGAGCGCTCGATGCTGTCGACGCCGATATTCCCGCCCATCAGCTCGACCAGTTGCCGGCAGATGGACAGGCCCAGGCCGGCGCCGGTCTGCATGCGGTTGGGGCCGCCAGCCTTGTGCGGCTGGAACAGGGTGGGCAGCTCGGCGGCGGCTATGCCGATGCCGGTGTCGATCACCTCAACGCGCAGGGCGGCGCCGCTGGCGGCGTTGGCGATATTGATCATGACCTCACCCTGCTGGGTGAACTTGATGGCGTTGCGCAGCAGGTTGCTGATGACCTGACGCAGGCGGGTGGGGTCGCCGATCAGCAGGGGGTTGACCTGGGCGTCGATATTGGCCACCAGCTCCAGATGTTTTTCTTCGGCCTGCGCCTTGAACAGGTCCAGGCAGTCGTGCATCAGCTCGTTCAGGTCGAAGGGCTCTTCCACCACCGACAGCTTGCCGGCCTCCATGCGGGAAAAGTCGAGGATGTCGTTGAGAATGCGCAGCAGGGAGTTGCTGGAAACATTGATGGTATTGGCGTACTCGCGCTGGGCCGGGCTCAGCGGCGTGTCCAGCAGCAGCTCGGTCATGCCCAGTATGCCGCTCATGGGGGTGCGGATTTCGTGGCTGATCTGGGCGAGGAAGTCGCCCTTGGCCTGTATTTCGGCGGCGGCGACTATCGCCTGCTCGTGCGCCTGGGTGGCGGCGTCCTGGCTCAGTTGCAGGCGCTGGCTGATGCCGGCGGAAAGCACCACGGCGCCAATCGCCGTTGCCATCAGGATCATGCTGTCGATGGACCAGGGCAGCTGCATCAGCCCATAGACCGACATGACCGACAAGATGGCGGCGACGCTCAGCAGGGCGATGGAAACCAGCACGTAGGCAGCGGTGCGAAAGCCGTGGCGATAGCGCTCAAACGCCACGTAGAGCACGCTGGCGACCGTGGCCAGTGTGCTCCAGCTGGCCAGCTGGCCGCCGAGATAGGGTCCGGCCACCACGGCCAGCCCGAGCAGCCCCAGCACCACCAGAAACAGGGCTTGCAGCAGGCGCCGCAGGGGCATTTCCAGTTTCAGGAAGCTGATGGAAAACACGATGGCGCTGAGCTGGCTGAGAAAGACCGAGTCCACGTCCAGGATGTTCTGCAGGCCGGGGATGCGCAGGTATTGCACGCCGAGCACGCCGCGCTCGCTCATCATGAATACCATGATGCAGGCAAGGAACAGGGAGTAGTACAGGCAGCTTCGGTCACGCTGGCGCAGCAGCAGCAGGTTGTAGATGGCAAGGCCGGCCAACAGGCCCACACCAATGCCAAAGCCCAGGGTGGCATTATTGTCTTCGGCGGCCATGGCGGCGGGGGTACCGATATAGGCAGTGGGGTTCAGCGACAGGTCTGTTTGCAGGCGCAGGTAATACACCTGGTTGCTGTCGGCACCGACGTCCAGAATGAACCAGTATTTGCTGAGTGGCAGGTCACCGATAATGCGCTGGCTGCCAACGCCGGCCTCGCGCACGGTGAAGCCGCCATGCCCGTCGGGCACATAGAGCGACACATAGCGAATGCCGGCCTGTTGCATGCCCAGCACCAGCTGGCGGGAGGGGCCGGGGTTTTGCAGGTTCAGGCGCAGCCACCAGGCCGAGCGGGTAAAACCGGGGTTGAGCTGGCTGCCGCTGGCCGAGGCCTGGAAACGGGGGTCAAACGTGGGCGAGCTGACATCAGCCGGGGTAAGCTTGCGGCTGGGGTCTTCGAGGTATTCCAGGTAGTCGCTGAGATTGACGCGGTCGAGGTGGTCGTTCAGCACCAGTACCGGGCCGGCGATGGCCGCCGGAGCCACAAGCAGGCAGCCGCAGAGGCAAAGCCATACACCCAGCCCTGCCAGTAGCCGACGCCGCCATTGGCGCACACCCTGCATCTTGTGGTCTCCACCCAACCGCCTTTGGCGGTAATACTCCATTGTCCAGGGTCTGTTGACACTCCATTGCTCGCGATTTTGGCTGACAACCCTTTTGGGGGCTTTACAGTCTGCAGCACCACGAGCAATGGAGTGTCAACGGACACTGGTGCAATTAAAGCCGAGCTACCGGGAAAAGACTAGGCTAATTGTGGTTTTGGGCTACTCTTGTTCGTTGCAGGGAGTCATCGCCAAGTGTCGGCGTAATAACGTAAAGTAATAGCTCGTCCGGGAGGGAGACCGAAGCATGTGGCAGAGCCTGAAATCCATTTTTCGCGGCCAGTGGCCGACCATGGTGGGCCTGCTCATCACGCTGGTAGCGCTGGGTTTTCAGGTGTTTGCCTTCAATTCGCCGGGGAGCATGCCGGGGCGCGTGCTGGACCGCATCGATACCCTCATCTACGACTGGCGTCTGGCCACGTTCCTGCCGCACCGCCCGGTGGTCACGCCCATCGTGATTGTCGATGTGGACGAGGCCAGCCTCAAGCGCGAAGGGCGCTGGCCCTGGCCGCGTGACAAGGTGGCCGCACTGGTGAAAAACCTGGAGGCCGATGGCGCCGCCCTGATCGGTTTCGACATCGTGTTTTCCGAGCCGGAGGAAAACCCGGTCAATGTCATTCTTGGCGATCCCACGCTCTCAACGGAAGCCCGCCAGAACCTGCACAGCATCGAGCCCAAGTACGACGGCGACAGCCACTTTGCCCACAGCCTGCAAAAAAACGTGGTCATGGGTTATATGCTGCACAATGCCGAGGGCATCGCGGTGGGTACCCTGCCGCAGCCGCTGCTTGAGGTGGACAAGGCCGACTCTGACAGCCTGACCGTGACCATCATGCCGGACTTTACCAGCAACCTGCCGCAGCTCATGCAGAACGCGCAGCCGGCGGGGTTTTTCAGTACCACTCCGGATAATGATGGTGTGATCCGGCGCTCGCCGCTGATCATGCGACGCGGCAATTCCATTTACAGCGCGCTGTCGCTGGAAATGGCCCGCGTCTACCTGAATGCCGGCGTGATACAGATGCAGACCGGGCACCACGGCAACCAGACCCGTGTCGAGGGCATCCAGGTGGGTGATCGCCTGCTGCACTGCGATGAATCCGGTCTGGCACTGGTGCCCTACAAGGGCAAGGCGTTCAGCTACCCCTATATTCCCGCCACCGACGTGCTGCAGGGCTCAGCGCCGCCAGATGTCCTGAAGGGGGCCATTGTACTGGTGGGTACCTCGGCGCTGGGCCTGTCGGACTTGCGTACCACGCCCCTGCAAACCAGTTACCCCGGCGTGGAGGTACATGCCAACCTGCTCGACTCGATTCTGCAGAGCGACAGCCATCATAATTTCTCCTACTACCGGCCCGACTGGGAGCCTGGCGCCACCTTCGTGCTGCTGCTCGCCTCCTGCCTGGTGCTGGCGTTCTGGCTGCCGCGCCTGTCGCCGCCGCTGATGCTGCTGGTCGCCCTCACCTGGCTGACCCTGCTGGTGCTGAGCAACTGCATACTCTGGAAGAACGCGCACTATGACCTGCCGCTGGCCATCCTGCTGTTGCCGGCCATGATGATTGCCCTGTTCAACGTGGTCTTCGGCTTCCTGCGCGTGAATTCGCAAAAGCGGGAGATCCAGTCCATGTTTGGCCAGTATGTGCCGCCCGAACACGTGGCGCGCATGCTGGAAAACCCCGATACGGTGTCGCTGGAAGGCGAGCAGCGCGAGATGACGGTGCTGTTTTCCGATATCCGCAGCTTCACCACCATTTCCGAAGGCCTGAGCGCCAGCGAGCTGAAAAACATGCTCAACCGCTTCTTCACGCCCATCACGCAGATCATCTTTGACCATAACGGCACCATCGACAAATACGTGGGCGACATGGTGATGGCCTTCTGGAATGCCCCGCTGAATGACGACCACCATGCCGCCAATGCCATTGATGCGGCACTGACCATGCTGGCCAAGATCGAGGAGTTGAAACCCCAGTTTGCGGCGCTGAACCTGCCCGAGGTCAATGTCGGTATCGGCATCAATACCGGCACCATGAACGTGGGTGACATGGGGTCCAGCTACCGCCGTGCCTATACCGTGCTGGGCGATGCCGTGAACGCCGGCTCGCGTCTGGAAAGTCTGACCAAGTATTACGGTCTCAAGCTGCTGGTGGGTGAAACTACCCATGAGCAGGCGCCGCTTTACCTGTACCGGCTGGTGGACCGCGTGCTGGTCAAGGGCAAGCACGAGCCCATCACCATGTATGAGCCGGTCTGCCTGCTCGAAGACGCCAGCGACTCCCGCCGCCAGCGTGTGGACAAGTTCAACGAGGTCATGCGCCTGTATTTTGCCCAGCAATGGAAGCAGGCCGACCTGATGCTGCGCGAGCTGCTGGCGCAAGACCCCGAGCGCAAGCTCTACCAGCTCTACCGTGAGCGTATTGCCACGCTGCGCATGGCCAACCTGCCGGCCGACTGGTCGGGGGTGTACGAGCATACGAGCAAGTAGTGCAGCTTGGCAGCCAGGAGGGAGGGCTGTTGAGCGCCTCTCTTCGCCTGCCTCTCTTCTGCAAAACTCCTCCGAATATCCTTCCGGCCTTGCCAAGATTGGCATAAATTGTCAAAAACAGGCGGGGCAAGGTCAAGTTTTTCCGGGCATTCCGTCCCATACTTTCTCCACGCCAGCAGAAGAAGAAAAGGAGACAGCGATGATAGGCTTTCCCATTGCGGTGGTTTTTTCCAACGCCTTCGAGTGGTACGCCCACAAATACGTGCTGCACGGCACGCCGCGCCCCGGCCAGCCACGCTACAGCCCGCGCCCCGTCAACATGAAAAGCCATTGGGCGCACCACAAGATCGTGCGCACCGGGGACTATTACGACGAAGGCTATACCGAGGGCTGGAAGAACTGGCGTACCCGCAATGAAATCCAGTCCCTGCTGGCGCTGACGGCGGCCACTACCCTGGTCGCTCCGGTGGCACCCTTCTTTACGCTGGGCACCTATTATTGCGCGGCCAAGTATTTCTACGTGCACCGCCGTTCCCACCTGGACCCGGAGTGGGGCCGCAAGCGTATTCCCTGGCACTTCGACCACCACATGAACACCAACCAGGACGCCAACTGGTGTGTGACCCGGCCCTGGTTTGACTACATCATGGGCACCCGTGTCATCGCCAATCTCGACAATGCCGAGACCAATCCGCTGGGCATCAAGCTGCCGAAGTTCGTGGAAGATCCGCTGAACCGGATGGCGCGGCGCCTGCTGCCGCACGCCTTTGCGCGGCTGGAAGAGAACCGCGTGCACGAAGCGGCCAACCGCGCTGCCGGGCGCGAATCTCCCATGCCGCTCAAGGTGGTGGGTGTTGCCTGATGGCTGTCGTCAGCCCGGCCTCCTGCGCCGGGCTGGCTTTTTCCTCGTCCCTGGCCCCCAGCCCTTCCATCCTTTCCGCGTGACAGCTTTCAAGGGCCTTGCTACCTTGTAGCTATAAAAATGCGGCACAGGACTGTGCGCCATAACAACGGCTGGGGATGATGCAAACCACAAAATTCAATCTGCTCGACGGACTCTACCTGCACCTTGACCTGCCGGAAAACCCTTTTGGCATGCATCAGGAGGTGCGTGCCGAAGGCCGGCTTGAGGCGGGAAAAATGCTGGCAGCCATTCAGCACGCCGCCGCCATACACCCCATGGCGCGGGCCTTCATGTTGCCCTGGAAGCCGACTGACCGCGAATATGTCTGGGGCATTGCCGATGCGCTGGCCGTAAGCGTGCTGGTGGAGGCCGATTGCGAGGATGAGCTGGAGGTGGCCGAACAGCGCGCGCTGCTGCTGGCGAGCCCGGTGCCGCTGACGGCCTCGCCGCCATTCCGCTGCCTGCTGGCGCACCATCCCAGGGGCGATTACTTCATCATGAACATGAGCCACACGGTGAGTGACGCCACGGGTCAGGCACGCCTGATGCGCTCCATCGTGCGCGCCTATGCCGGCCTGCCTGATCCCACGCCGGATTTTCACCCCCTCCAGCACCGTGACCTTGGCAAGCTCTTTGGCGCCACCAGTCTGGCGGAGCAGCTCAAGCGCTACACCCCGCTGGCGCAATACCTGGTGCAGTCACTGCTGCCGCCGGGGCGCATCGCCAAGGAAAGCGGGCTGGAGGACGAGGGCTATGGCCTGCACTTCCTGCGCTTTCTGCAAGCCGATATCGACCGTATTTGTGCGCGCCGGGAGGAGGGCTCCTCTGTCAATGATGTGTTGCTGGCTGCCGCGCACCTGACCATCCAGGCCTGGAATACCCAGCACGGGCAGAAAACCGAGCGCTTGACCGCGATGATGACGGTGAACATGCGCCCGCTTGCGTGGCGCGAGGAAGTGGTGGGGAATTACTCGGTATTTGTGGCGGTAGGCTCGCAATCCACCGACCGGCAGAATTTCAGCCGCACCCTGCGGGCCATTACGCGCTGGACGAAATGGTACAAGGAAACCCAGGGCACGGCCCAGCTCATTGATCTGCTGCGTGGCGCGCAATGGCTGCCGCTGTGGCTGAAGCGTGCCTCGCGTGACCTGATTCCGCTCACCGGCAACAGGCTGGTGGATTCCACCGCCGTGTCCAACCTGGGCCGCGTGAACGATTTTGGCAGCTTTGGCGGCAAGGCCGGCAAGGTCAGGGAATTCTGGTTTTCGCCACCGGCACGTATGCCGCTGGGCGTGTCCCTGGGCGTAGCCACCCACCGTGATGAAATGTACCTGAGTTTCCGCTACCGCAATGCGCAGTTCAGCCCCGGTGCGGCGGCGCGCTTTGTCGAGCTGTTCCAGCGGATTTTGCTGGGCGACCATGTGCCGGAGTAATGCGGCTGGTTTCACATTCTCCGCCGCTGGTACGGGCAGGTTCATGAAAAAAACAATATTCATTCCCGCAATGACTGCCCTGCTGCTACCCGGTCTGGTGATGGCCGCCGATCTTGGCAGCATTACCGCTGAAAGTGGCACCGTCAGCCTTGAGCGCGCCAGCCAGACCCTGACGCCGACGGTGGGGCAGGTGGTGGATCTGGGCGATGTGCTCAATACGGGGCCCGATGGCCGGGTGGAACTGCAACTGCGCGATGGCACCCTGCTGTCGCTGTCGGCCAATACCCGCTTCCGCGTGGTGCAGTACGATTACGACAGCAAGGGCAAGCGCCCCGGCCTCGGCCTTTTTGACCTGCTGGCGGGCGGTCTGCGCGGTATTACCGGCGCCATTTCACAGGGCGATCACCGCATGGAATTAAATACGCCGGTGGGCACCGCCGGTATTCGTGGCACCGAATTCACCACCGAGATCAATGACAGCAGCCTTGACGTGGCCATGCTGGAAGGACAGGGCGTGTATGTGCGCAACCCGCAGGGCGAGCAGGTGGAGCTGACCCAGCCGAACGTGATTTCGCAAACGCCTTTTCACCGGCTGGACGGCGGCGGCTACAAGGTGGAAACACCGGGCAAGCCGCGCCAGTTGCTGGACAAGGAACTGCAACATATCCATGAGCACGTGGAGTGGCTGGATCAGGAGCGCGCCCGCGCCGTGCACGCGCTGCGCGCCAAATGGGAAACGATGAAGCAGGCGCATCGCGATGCCGTGGCCGCGCACAAGGCCCGCCGGGCGGCGGCGCACAAAGCCGGGCAGCACTGGTGGCATAAATCGGCTATACCAGTACCCGTTGCGGGTGCGTGAATATCGTCAGTCTTTGTTCGCGCGCAAAGCCGATCAGGGTAATGCCAGCCTGTTCGGCCAGCGTGATCGCCAGCGCGGTGGGCGCTGAAATGGCGGCCAGTACGGGAATATTCGCAGCCGCCGCCTTGGCCACCATTTCGTAAGACGCGCGCGAGGTAATCAGCGCCATGCCGGGTGCCAATTTGCGTAGCGCGGCGGCGCCTGTCAGTTTGTCCAGTGCATTGTGGCGGCCGACATCTTCCCTGAGCAGAAAATCATCCCCGCTGCACAATGCGGCCGCGTGTACGGCGCCGGTGGCGTGATTTAACGTCTGCATACTTGCCAGCCGCGCAAAACCTGCTTGCACAGTGGCCGGGGTAATGTGCAGGTCTGCCGTCACGACGGGCAGGGGCCGGATGGCGTTGGCCAGCGCATCGGTGCCACAGAGGCCGCAGCCGGTGCGGCCGGTGAGCGTGCGGCGGCGGTCTTTCAGGGCGTGGAAGCGCTGTTCGGGGATTTTTATGTGCAGGGAAATGCCGATGGCTTCGGCCACGACGTCCATATCGAGCAATTCACCGGCCTGTTCGATAATGCCCTCGGTCAGTGAAAAGCCCCGCGCAAAATCTTCAAGGTCATCTGGCGTTGCCATCATCACCGCATGGGAAATGCCGTTGTAGACCAGCGCTATGGCACATTCTTCCGCGACGGTTTCGCGGGAGGCTTCGTGCTGGTTGGCGTTGATACGCAGGGCCTGCACTTGTCGCATAGTGAGCAGGTTTTCATTAACGGCGCTGGTGCTGAGTGACAGCAGCAGGCGCTCACCGTCTTCGCGCACCTCTACCAGACCGAGACCGCCCAGCGTTGTATTGTCACCCAATTGCGTCAGCAAGCGGCGCAGCTGGCTTTGTGCCAGACCGAGTTTTTTGGCAACGCGGGCAGCAGATTGCGTGCCTTCGGCGGCGAGCAGGTCTAATAACTTTACTGATAGTTCATCCATTCATTCGGCGCTCAGGCTCAGCCGCACCGGAATGGATTTTGATGCCGGCGTGCGTGCCCGCTCAGCGTGGCTTTGCAGCGGCACCAGGGTATTGGTTTCCGGGAAGTAGCTGGCGAGGCAACCTTCGGGAATATCGTATTCCACCAGCAGGAAACGCGGAGCTACGCGTTCGCCGTCGTTCCATACCGAGGTCATGTCCACCCATTGCCCGGCGCTGAAGCCCAGGCGCTGCAAATCGGCCTTGTTGATAAAACACACGCGGCGATAGCCGTGCACGCCACGGTAGCGGTCATTCAGGCCATATACCGTGGTGTTGTACTGGTCGTGGCTGCGCACCGTCATCAAATTGAACAAGCCGCTGGCTTTTGCGCTGGCGCGGCTCGGTAAATGCGTAGGCAGGGCATGAGTGTAAAATGTCGCCTTGCCGCTGGCGGTTTTCCAGCGCCGTTCGCGGGCGCTATTGCCCAGGTAAAAACCGCCGGGCACATGCACCCGCGCATTGAAATCCTCGAAGCCGGCGATGACGTCGGCAATCTTGTCGCGGATACGGTTGTAGTCCTCCACCAGCCACAGCCACGGTGTCTTGCTGTGCTTAAGCGTGGCGGCGGCCAAACGCGCCACAATGGCCGGCTCCGACAGCAGCTTGGGCGAGGCCGGCGCATTCATGCCCAGTGACAGGTGCACCATGCTCATGGAGTCTTCCACGCTCACGGCCTGCGCGCCGGCTTTCTGCATATCGACTTCGGTACGGCCCAGGCAGGGCAGAATCACGGCCTTTTTTCCGTGTACCAGATGCGAACGGTTGAGCTTGGTGGTGACATGCACGGTGAGCGTGCAGTTTCGCAGGGCCTGCTCGGTCTGCGTGGTGTCGGGCGTGGCCACGGCGAAATTACCGCCGAGGGCAAAAAATATTTTTGCCGAGCCATCCCGCATGGCTTCAATGGAGCCTACGACATCGTGGCCGTGCTCGCTTGGCGGGATAAAATCAAAGGCCTTGCCAAGGCGCAGCAAAAACTCCGGCGCGGGCTGTTCATAAATGCCCATGGTGCGGTCGCCCTGCACATTGGAGTGGCCGCGCACCGGGCAGGCGCCGGCGCCGGGCTTGCCGATATTGCCCTTGAGCAGCAGCAGGTTGGTCAGCATTTGTATGGTGGCCACCGAGTGTTTGTGCTGGGTCACCCCCATGCCCCAGGTGATGATCGTGGCGCGGCTCTGTGCATAAATGCCGGCGACTTCGCGCAATTGCGCCTGTGTCAGCCCGGCGGATTCTTCGATGGCCGGCCAGCTCTCGGCGGCTATCTCGTTCTGGAAAGCTTCAAAACCCTGCGTGTGCGTGTCAATAAAAGCGCGGTCGATATCGCCCTGCTCCAGCAGCACCTTGATGATGCCCTTGGCCACGGCCAGATCGCCGCCTATGCGCGGCTGCAAATACAGGCGGGCGATAGGCGTGCTGCCGCCGGTGAGCATTTCCACCGGGTCTTGCGGATTGGTAAAACGCTCCAGCCCGCGTTCGCGCAACGGATTAAACGCGACAATATGGCAGCCGCGCTTCGATGCCTCGCGCAGCTCACTCAACATGCGCGGATGATTGGTGCCGGGGTTTTGCCCGAAAATGAAAATGGCGTCGGCCTGGGTAAAATCCTCCAGCGTCACCGTGCCCTTGCCAATACCGATCTGCTCGCCCATGGCCACGCCCGAGGGTTCGTGACACATATTGGAGCAGTCCGGCATATTATTGGTGCCGAACTCGCGCGCAAATAACTGGTAGAGAAAGGCGGCTTCGTTGGAAGCGCGGCCTGAGGTATAAAAAAGTGCCTCATTGGGGCTGGCCAGCGCGTTCAGTTCAGTGGCAATCAGGGCAAAGGCCTGGTCCCAGTCCAGCGGCGTGTAGCGGTCGCTGTCAGCGTCATACACCATGGGTTCGGTCAGCCGACCCTGGCCTTCCAGAAAATAATCGCTTTGTTCCAGCAGCCAGCTGACGGTGTGCCCGGCAAAAAAATCCGCCGTCACCCGGCGCTGCGTCGCCTCTGCCGCCACCGCCTTCACGCCGTTTTCGCAAAACTCGAAGGTGGAGTGGTGGTTGCGGTCCGGCCAGGCACAGCCGGGGCAGTCAAAGCCCTCGGGCTGGTTGGCGCGCAGCATCGTGACCGCGCCCTTGCCCATGACGCCCTGTTCTTTCAGGTGCTGGTAAGAGGCCATCAGGGCGCCCCAGCCACCCGCCGCCCCCCGGTAAAACACCACGTCTTTTTTCATTTGGGCTCACCCTGGCGCTGCCGACCACTAACGCAAATCCTAGCCCAAAGCGCCTGTCGCCGCACCCGTAGTCTTGTGAATGCACAAGCGTAGGCGCTGTGCCAGCAGCGCTTGAAGGTGTTGTACAAGACAGAACTGGTGGTATTGAAAAACAATACCAATATATATTGGTATTGAATGTGCGTTAATGCCCGCCGAGAATAATCAACAAGAAGCGTGCTGGCTCGCCGGTTCCAGAGCCAGTGAGCGCGCAGGCCCAGCCTGGAAACACCAAGAAATGCGGGTGACGGAATGGACGGCAAACTGTTTTCTCCAGCCTTTCTCTGGATGGAGAGCTGGATGGACCCGGTGCTGTATTGGCTGATGGCATTTCTACTGGTGATTCTCGCCAAGATTTATGTGTTGAGAAAAAAGGGCATACGCAAAGGCCGCGACAGCATGTTTTTTACCGAGGCTATCGGTTTGCCACTTACCTTCGTGCAGCCGGTGGTATTTGCCAAGGCGCTGCTGCACGGCGATGTGCCGGGCATGTTGCTGACATTGTGGTGGGGGCCGGGATTTATTGTTGTTGTCGTGCTGGTGCTGTGGAGCAAGGCAAGAAAAGCGAGCATCGACTGGAGCGGATCGGAAATTTATATCTCGTGGATTTGCAAGCTGACCTACCTGATGTACTTGGGCTGCGCGCTGCTCTGGCATATGCCGAAACTGGTCTTTGCGCTGAGCGCGTGGATTGCCAGCGACCAGATCGAAAAGGCATTTACCGCGCTCGACGCGGATCGGGCACGGCGCAGCTTTCATGACTTCTGGCTGCTGCGCCTGTTGTATCCGGTATTTCTGCTGTCGCCCTGGTGGACGGGCATGAGCGCACTTTATCGCGGCTACGGCAGCCTCCTGTTTGTTTTATGGGCCCTGGGTCTGGCCCATGTATGGCGGCAAAAGGAGTTCATGAATTTGCCGCAAGACCCGAGCCTGCTGCGCAACATGATGTACTTCCGGCGCAGCGCAAACTGTAAGGAGAGTAATAAATGAAAACCAGGGAATGGCTGGCGGAGGCACAATCACGCCCGCTGGCCTTTGCGCAAGTACGCGAAGACCCTTTGCTGGACCAGATGGTGGTGGAAATGTTGCCGCCCGCTTCAAGTCTGATGATGGTGGCCTCGGGCGGCTGCACCGCTGCATGGCTGGCGCGGCACCCGCGCTTGCGCGAGATAACGCTGGTTGACAGCAATCCTGTGCAGCTGACGTTGACCCGGCTCAAGCTGCATTTACTGGTACACCATGAGCCCGCAACGCGCATGAAATTGCTGGGTCATGCCACCATGGACAGTGACGAACGTTGTGGGCAACTGGCCGCCTGCCTGGAAAAGCTGGGTATGGAAAGAGACAGTCTTGGCCTGCTTGACGAGGTAGCACTGCATGGCCCGGATTATTGGGGGCGTTATGAAAGGCTGTTCAGGGCCTTGCAGGACGCCATTGCTGCGGAACCTGAGTTGGCCTCGGCGCTGCGCGATTTATTACAGGCAGGCAGTGTCGATGGGCAGATCAACTGGCTGGCGCGGAATTACGCAAGCTGGCAACGGCTTGAGGGTATTTTTGCGGACGTATTCACCCACGCCAATCTGACGGCCTTGTTCGGCGCAGCGGCCACGCAAAACCGGCAGCAGGATTTTTCGGCGCATTTTTGCAGTCGTCTGCTGGACGTGCTGCTGCAAAAGCCGGTGCGTGAAAATCCCTATATCTGGCAATTGCTGTTTGGCCATTACCCCGAGCGTGCCATGGCGCCCTGGCTGAGCGTGCCTCGGGCCGGGCTCAGTGCAAGCGTGGAATTTATTGAAGACAGTATGCTCAATGCCTTGCTCAAGGCAGCGGCAGAGGGCCGGCAATACCAGATGCTGCACCTGTCCAATGTGCTGGACTGGCTAAGCGCAGACCAGGCGCTGGCGACGCTGATGGCGGCTTGGCGTTGCTCCGCGCCGGGTGGCTGGATCGTGGTCCGCCAGTTTAATTCCAGCCTGGATATTCGCGCCCTGGGCGAGTGTGCCGGCTGGCGCTGGGACGCAACGCGCAGCGATGCTGCATTGGCTCTGGACCGCAGCTTTTTTTATCGTGCCCTGCACGTGGGAAGGAAGCCATGAAAGCCAGTGTATGGCTGGGCCAGCCCGAGCCCTCGCTGGCGCGGGCACTGTGTGATTTCGAGCGGCAATTTCAGTATCCCCTGGGGCAGGACTGGTTTCGTATCTGCCATGGCGAAGATTATTCGCGCTTTTACCAGAGCCTGGGCCTCGCCAGCCACGTAGTGGTGCAGGATGACAGCGGCATTGTCGCTGTGTGTGGCGCTGTTATTCGTGAACTGTATGAGCCCGCGCAGGGTTTGAGAAAAGTGCTGTACCTCGGCGACCTGAAAATTGCAGCCCATGCGCGCGGCGGGCGCGTGTTGTGGAGCATGGTGCAGGCGTTGCAACACCATTATGAAGATATAGACTCTGCATTTTGCGTGGTCATGAGGGGCAATACCATGGCGCCGGACAATTACAGCGGCCGTGCCGGGCTGCCCGCCTTTGATGCTATCGGGTCGCTACGTATCTGGCGGCTGGCCGTAGAGGGCGGCACGTGGGCTGCAGCGGCGGACGCGCAGGTCGTCAGTGCAACGCAGGGCATGGCGGCGTTTCGCCGGCTTGCGGGCCAGCACAATTACTGCCTCGCCGGCCAGCCGCAACGGCGCTCCTGCATGGCAGCACAATGGTGGATGACGGCTGATCGTCGCGCCTGTGGCCGGCTGGAAGATACGCGGCGGGCCAAGCAATTGTTTGGCAGCGATGGCCGCGAAATGCTCAGCGCACATGTGGGTGCATTTGCTTTCTCCGATCCGGCCAGCGCCGGGCGCCTCTTGCAAACCCTGTGCGCGCAAGTGAACGCCATGGCCTGCCCGGCCTTGTTCCTTGCACTGCCGGAGGATTGCAGGGAGTTGCCAGCCCTGCTGGAGCAGCCACCCATGGGCTCCATCGTAGCCGGGGCTACGGTGTATGGCTGCGGTTTGGGAGCGGGGCAGCCCTGGAGTTTATCGACCTCGGAGATATGAAATGGCAAACAACGACGGCGAATCCGGCAGCCTGAGTGAAGCCGTAAAATCGGTTCTTGCGAACAGGAATTTTTCAGGAAATCCCTATTTTGTGGCGCTGCGCGAGGGCCACATGTCGCTGGAGAATTTCCGGCGCAGCCAGGCGCAGTTTTTCTTTGCCGTCACCTTTTTTCCGCGGCCCATGGCCGCGCTGGTGGGGCGTATTGTGGACCCGCTACGGCGGCTGGATATATTGCGCAATCTTGTTGAGGAACACGGTGATTTCGACGCCAGCCGTTTTCACCACACGACCTTCCAGCAATTCTTGAGCAGTCTTGATATTGATGTACGGCAGCTGGAACACCTGACCTTGTGGCCAGAGGTGCGGGCTTTCAACAGCTGCCTTTCCAATGCCTGTGTGCTGGATGAGTTGGAGGTGGGCCTTGCCTGCATGGGGATTATCGAGCAGGCCTTTGCCGGTATTTCCGTGGAAATTGGCCGCAGCGTTTGTGCGCGGGCCTGGGTCAGTGCGGAGCAACTGGTGCACTATCGCTTACATGCTGAAATGGACCAGCGCCATGCCGGCGAGTTTTTCGCGGTGATCGAGCCGGTGTGGGCAGATACTGCAAAGCGCTATCTGATCATGCAGGGGCTGGAGTTGGGCGCTTATATTTTTGAGCGCCTGTACCGGGATATTTTTGGGCGCTTGGAGATGGCAGACTAGAGCCTGTGCGGACAGTCAGGTATCAATCTGGCTGGCTATAAAGCCCTGCGCCTTTTCCACTAGGCCGCACGTGCCGGGAGCGCGTGTGCCCGCGCGTCTAAAGCAACTGGTATCAAGACACTGGGGCCTGTTCTTTTACAGGCCGGCAGGTGCGCATCAGAATACGATGCCTTTCTTCGGCACGCGCTTCCTGATAGATTTGCACAAACTAATTTTGCTGTTGGAGTCGGCCACCATCAGGAAACCTGACAGGCGACTGGCGGCTTGATGGCTTCCGGCGCTATCATGGCCTAAGCTTAACTATCGTCACGGGCCCCGACGCCGATAGCAGTGATTGTTCCGATCTGGCGTCGGGATAATCGCAGATACCGTGCGGACCATATAAAAATGCAACGACTGCAAATCCCGCTCTCTTTCAAATCTTTGATCTGCCTCATTTTTTTGCTGCTGGCTGCACTGGCTTCAGGCCGTGCGCAGGCGCAGCTTTTCTGCGTCTTCGACCCGCAGGGCGTTACTGGCGACTATTACTCCATGGTTCAGGACTATCAGCTGATCGCCAGGCGCTGGGGTGTCAACCTCGACCTCAAGGTTTACACGGACGAGTCTGCGGTCAACACCGCCTTTCGCAACGGCCAATGCGACATGGCCAATATGATCGGTATGCGCGCCCGCCTCTTCAACAAGTTCACCGGCACGCTCGACGCCCCCAGCGTGCTGGAAAATTACGCCGAAGTGCGCGACGCCATGGCACTGGTGGCCTCACCCAAGCTGGCCAGCTTCATGATCGACGATGGCTATGAGGTGGTGGGGGTGTTGCCGCTGGGCGCCTGCTTCGCCATGGTGAAGGATCGCCGCATCAACTCGCTGGAGCGTGCGGTTGGCAAGCGGGTGGCGATCCTGGCCTGGGACCCTACCCAGCCGGTGCTGGCGGAGGACTTCAAGGTCACGCCCGTGCCCGCCGAGATTCTGGACTTCGGTGTATTGCTCAACAAAGGGCAGGTCGATGCCATCGTCTCGCCCATGCTGATTTACCGCGCGCTGGATCTGGAAAGAGCCCTTGGCAGCAAGGGTGGCATCATCCGCCGTCCCCTGTTTGAGGTCACCATGCAGGTGCTGACCCACGCCGACCGCTTTCCCCCGGATTTCGGCCAGAAGAGCCGCAACTACCTGCTGGGGCAGACCGACCGCGCCCTGGAGATCATCCGTGCACAGGAGCAGTCGGTAGACGCTGCACTGTGGATTTACGTGGATCACGACGAAGTCGCCGAATGGAACAACACCGTTCGCGCCACCCTCGACCACATGACGCGCAACGGTCTCTTCGACCGCCACATGCTGGCCATGCTCAAGCGCGTGCGCTGCCGCGAGATGCCCGACGAGCCGGAGTGCGCAATAACGCCGGAGCAGAGGGAGAATATTGGCCATCCCTGAGTTGGAGCAGCACGCACGAAATACCAAGTGGCACTTTGACAAGCCTCCTCTGGATAGCTTCAAGAGCCCCATTTGCAAGGAAAGCAAACCATGTTGCTGCGCGACTCCATCTTTGATCTAGGCACTGACGGGATATTCACTCTATCCCTCGACGTATCTTGCCATACCTATGGCCCTATCCTGCCAAGCGAGAATCACTACGCGAATTGGTATCCCGCTGTTGGGGTCCTGCTTGATCGAAGGGAGATTTGCCAGCGGAAAGTCGATGGTCAGGAGTTGCGTGAGGCCATGAAGAATTTGGCGACACGCCTTTCTGGAGCGGTAGGATCAGTTGCGGGCCGGATCGAATGGACGACGGGACTGATTGCCGAGAAGAATTATGTGCACCCGGTTGCTGCCGGGTACGTTGGTGCAGGCCGATTTATTTTACTTTTTCGTGGTTGCGGATTGCCGACTCTGCTCAGGTTGGTGGATGTGGTGCAGGGGGAGGTACTTCACGAGGAGTCATATACAGAGATCCAACTGGAAGTCATGGCTGGTGAGAGCTATTTTGGAACGGATAGCCGACTTGACGTTACTTGTAAGAATTATTTCATTCTTTGTGTTGGTGGCAAGAGTCACTTGTTTTGTTGCGACGAGAATAGGCCAGAGCTGATAATATCTTTTGGGTTAAGAGCTATTGAAGATTGTGCCATGGGAGATGGATACTTGCTGGCGGGCAGCAGACGTAGCCAGAAGCTGGATCTTTTTCGTCTCGATGATTTTACAGTCATCAGGAGCCATGAGTCGCCATTTTCCGGTTGGACAGTCTACTATGCGGGCTGTTCAAGGCCGGGACTTTTTGCACTGAGCCATAGCGGTGGCACGGTTGAACTTCTGGATATTTTTGGTGGGGTCAGTAATGCTTACCGCCCGTTCCCAAAAGCTGGAAAGAAAGAGCAGCTTCAAATAGCCCTCGAAGGAAATGGTGATTTCATTCTCGCCAGCTCATATGATGGTTGTATCATTGATCCCGTCAGAGGTCTTATGGCGTATGTTGACCTACCCAGGCGCGATGATTCTGACACGACAATATTTTCCGGGAAGGTAGACTATTATCCTGCACAAATTGCCGGCGCCGAGGCGATACATACAGTGCATCGCGGTCTTGTGAGCAGTATGCCCTATACTGATCTTGAGTGGACGCCGGCTGTGATGGCCAAAGCACTCAAAGCTGCGGGGGCTGGCGATGACAAGCAGAAATTTCCCCAGCGCCTGCTGAAGAAGTGGCGTAAGCCATGTGTCCAGCTTATTGCTTTGCGTGGTAAATATGCTGGCTGCAGGAGCCATCTTTACGGTGTAGTCGCATTGCCATCGGATGTATTGTGGCCGCTGCATGAAGGCAGCCCCATGCTGCTGCTATGCAATCTTGATATGGCCGAATTGGCCACGGTAAACAGCAGGCTGGGGCTGCCAAAAAGTGGCTCGCTATTGATATTTACTGCATTCGATTCAGACGGGAATGTCATGGATGATGACTTTTCTCCGCTCAAAATTATCGTTATGTATATTCCTGTTGCAGTATCTTCTACTGCTTCGTCCAATGAAATTCCTGCCTATGAGCCAATTTGGCTCGGACTGAAAATAAGCGACAACGACCTTCCCTATGTTGATGCGCTTGCTGTAACAGAATCGGAAATCGAAGACGATCAGATTGAGCTTTATCGGCAGTATCTTGAGGGAAAAATGGCCACTCCGCCGCGACCTGACTTTCACGTGGGCGGCTATCCGGCAGCCGTGCAGGGCAATGATCTGGAGTTGCAGGCACAAGGCTTTCTGGAGACTGGTGAGCCCTATGCGTATAGCGAGGACGTTAGCGCAAGCCTGCAATGGTCACTGCTGATGCAGTTCGACAGCGACAGCAACATCATGTGGGACACGGATATGGGAAGGCTGTATCTGATGATCCACAAAAATGACTTGAAGCGACTGGATTTTTCTCGTGTGGTGGCGATAAGCGCAGGCCACTGAAGCATAAAAAAACGGACCGAAGTCCGCTTTTTCATTTCACAATCCAACAAGCCTTACTTCCCCGTTTCCGCCACCGTCAGCGCCGTCATGTTGACGATACGGCGCACCGTCGCGCTGGGCGTGAGGATGTGCACGGGTGCCGCTGCACCGAGCAGGATCGGGCCTACCGTCACATTGCTGCCCGAAGTGGTCTTGAGCAGGTTGAAGGCGATGTTGGCGGCATCGACATTCGGCATGATCAGCAGGTTGGCCGAGCCCTTGAGCCGGGAGTTGGGGAACACCTGGTGGCGTATGTCCTCGCTCAGGGCAGCGTCGCCATGCATTTCACCTTCCACTTCCAACTCGGGGGCAATTTCCGAGAGGATCTGGAAGGTCTTGCGCATCTTGGCGGCGCTGGGCGTGGCCTCGCTGCCGAAGCTGGAGTGCGAGAGCAGGGCGACCTTGGGCGTGAGGCCAAAGCGCCGCACTTCCTCGGCGGCCAGCAGGGTCATGTCGGCCAGTTCCTCGGCGGTCGGGTCCGGGTTCACGTAGGTGTCGCAGATGAACAGGTTGCGGTCTTCCAGCATCAGCAGGTTCATGGCGGCATATTGCTTGATGCCGGACTTGAGCCCGATGATGCGCGAAATGTATTTCAGGTGGATCGAGTAATTGGCGAAGGTACCGCAGATCAGGCCGTCGGCCTCGCCAAAATGCACCAGCAGGGCGCCGATCAGCGTGGTGCGGCGGCGTACTTCGCGCTTGGCCATTTCCTCGCCGATGCCCTGGCGCTCCATCAGCTGGTGGTAGTGCGTCCAGTAGTCCTTGTAGCGCGGGTCGTTGTCCTGGTTGACGATGGTCACATCAACCCCGTCGCGGATACGCAGGCCCAGCTTTTCAATGCGGTGCAGGATCACCTTGGGGCGGCCCACCAGAATGGGCCTGGCCAAGCCTTCGTCCACCACGATCTGCACGGCGTGCAGCACGCGGTCGTCTTCGCCTTCGCAAAACACGATGCGCTTGGGCGCCGCCTTGGCCTTGGCGAACACCGGCTTCATGATGAAGGCGGAGTTGTAGACGAACTCCGACAGGCGCTGGCGATAGGCGTCAAAATCCAGGATGGGGCGGGTAGCCACACCCGACTCCATGGCGGCACGCGCCACGGCGGGGGCGATCTTCATGATCAGGCGCGGGTCCAGCGGGCGTGGAATCAGGTATTCCGGGCCGAAGGAGGCCGCGTCGGAACCGTAGCCGCCGCCAAAGGCCTGCTCGGCATAGGCCATCTCGGCGATGGCGTACACGCAGGCCACCTTCATGGCCTCGTTCACGGTGGTCGCGCCCACATCGAGCGCGCCCCGGAATATATAAGGGAAGCAGAGGGCGTTATTGACCTGGTTCGGGTAGTCGGAGCGGCCGGTGGCGATGATCGCGTCCGGCCGCACGGCCTTGGCCAGCTCCGGCATGATTTCCGGGGTCGGGTTGGAGAGCGCAAAAATGATGGGCTTGTCGGCCATCACCTTGACCATGTCTTCCTTCAGCACGCCGGCGGTGGAGAGACCCAGGAACATGTCGGCGCCCGGCATCAGGTCGGCAAGCACGCGGGCGTTGGTATTCTGTGCGTACCTGGTCTTGGAGTCGTCCATGCCGGCACGGCCCTCATAGCAGACGCCCTTGGAGTCGGCCATGAAGATGTTGTCGCGGTTGGCGCCCAGCGAGCACAGAATGTCGAGGCAGGTAATGGCAGCAGCACCGGCACCCGAGCAGACAATCTTGATGTCGCCAATCTTCTTGTCGACGATCTTCAGCGCATTGAGCAGGCCGGCGCCCACGATGATCGAGGTGCCGTGCTGGTCGTCGTGGAAAACCGGAATCTTCATGCGCTCGCGCAGCTTGCGCTCGATGTAGAAGCACTCGGGCGCCTTGATGTCCTCAAGGTTGATGCCGCCGAAGGTGGGCTCAAGGCTGGCGATGATGTCCACCAGCTTTTCCGGGTCTTTCTCGTCGATCTCGATGTCGAACACATCAACACCGGCAAATTTCTTGAACAGCACGCCCTTGCCTTCCATCACCGGCTTGGAGGCCAGCGGGCCGATATCGCCCAAGCCCAGCACCGCCGTGCCGTTGGTGATCACAGCGACCAGGTTGCCGCGCGCGGTGTACTTGGAGACGGTGGAGGGATCGCGCGCGATCTCCTCGCAGGGAGCGGCTACACCCGGCGAATACGCCAGCGCCAGGTCGCGCTGGTTGACCAGCTGCTTGCTGGGCGTCACGTTGATTTTGCCGGGGTGGGGGAATTCGTGATAGTGGAGCGCGGCTTGCCGCAATGCCTCATCCATAATATGTCTCGCCTTAAACAGGGCAACTGGCTGGAAACGGAGGCGTAAAACTATAGCATTTTCAGAGCAGTAGCGGCGGGGATTTTGGTGAATGATGGGTCATGGGAGTGTGGGGGAGGGCAAGGTGCTCAAGGCGCTCACAAGGTGCTCGTCCCCAAAGCATGAGCGCCTTGGGGGGTATGAGCGCCTTGGAGAGTATGGACTCGGGCAAGCAGGACGCTCCACAACAATCATCCGTAGGGCGGGCCATGCCCGCGCACAACCGGCCCATGAACATGCCACAGGGTAGAAATGTCACTAGCCCGTAGGGCGGAACCCCGAAGGGTTTCCGCCGCATGGTGGCCTCAACCACGTCAGCGATGATTTTTCATGGCTCCGACGTTGGTGCGGCAGACGGCGCGGCGGAAATCTGCACCGCTCATTCGGCGGAAACCCTTCGGGGTTCCGCCCTACCTGAGCCGTCGCAGGGCGCTGTGCTTGCCCGGGCCTTCTTGCTCTCCAAGGCGCTCATCCTCCGGGAGTGAGCACCTTGCAACACCTTGAGCATCTTGGCCGTTTACTCCCCGCGTTCCCGCGCCACGGCCCGGTAGCCAATATCCCTACGATGGTATTCACCCTTCCAGCTGACCTGCTTGAGCAGGGCATAGGCCCGCGCCTGTGCCTCGGACACGGTCGTGCCCATCGCCGTAGCGCAGAGCACGCGGCCGCCGTTGGTGACGACCTGACCGTCCTTGAGCGTGGTGCCAGCGTGGAAAATCTTGGCGTCGGCGCTGGCCCCGGTGGGCAGGCCGTGGATGGCATCGCCCTTGCGGATATCGCCTGGGTAGCCTTCGGCGGCCATGACCACGCCGAGGGCGGCACGCTCATCCCAGTCCGCAGTGGTATTGGCGAGATTCTGCGCGAGGCCCTGCTCGATCAGCGCAGGAAACGAAGATTGCAGGCGGATCAGCACGGGCTGGGTTTCGGGGTCGCCAAAGCGGCAGTTGAACTCGATGACCTTGGGCTGGCCGCTCTTGTTGATCATCAGCCCGGCGTAAAGAAAGCCGGTGTAGGGGTGACCTTCGGCGGCCATGCCGGCGACGGTCGGGTTGATGACGTCGCGCATGATGCGCTCGTGTACTTCCGGGGTGACCACCGGGGCGGGAGAGTAGGCGCCCATGCCGCCGGTATTGGGGCCGGTGTCGCCGTCGCCGATGCGCTTGTGGTCTTGACTGGTGGCCATGGGTAGGGCGGTGACGCCATCGACCATGCAGATAAACGAGGCCTCTTCGCCGTCGAGGAATTCCTCGATCACCACGCGCGCGCCCGCCGCGCCGAATTTGTTGTCGGCCAGCATGTCGATCACGGCGGCCTCGGCCTCGTGCTGGCTCATGGCCACGATTACGCCCTTGCCGGCGGCCAGGCCGTCGGCCTTGATGACGATGGGGGCGCCTTTTTCGCGCAGGTAGTTCAGGGCCTTGTACACGTCGGTGAAGACGGCGTAGTCGGCGCTGGGAATCTTGTGCCGGGCGAGGAAGTCCTTGGCAAAGGCCTTGGAACCTTCAAGCTGGGCGGCGAACTGGGTTGGCCCCCAGATCTTCAGGCCGGCGGCCTGGAAGGCGTTGACCACGCCGTTCACCAGCGGGGCTTCGGGGCCGACGATGGTCAGGTCAGCCTTGGCTTTGGCAAATTCGACCAGTGCAGCGTTGTCGAGGATGTCGAGGGCGATGTTCTCGCATTTGGCTTCGGTGGCGGTGCCGGCGTTGCCGGGCGCGACGAAGATTTTTTCAACGCGGCTGTCTTGGGCGCATTTCCAGGCGATGGCATGTTCACGGCCACCGGAGCCCAGGATAAGGATGTTCACGTTTGACGCACTCCGAAAAACTCGCAATATCTGATGCAGCCCGCGCCGCGCTCAAACCCGTTGGGCGGGTGTAAGCCGCCATCCAGCCCGGCAGGTTACACCCGCTCTGCAACAGCAACATAAAAGAAAAACCGTCATCCCCGCGAACGCGCACTACTGTCCGGGATAAATTCATAGACAAAACTCGGGTTGCTGTGCCAGGTCAGCCTCGCGTTGTCGTCGCCGTCGCGCCAATACTGCAGCATCTGTCTCGGGCCGTTGAAACAATGTTGGC
>Ga0302187_10000128_pt1 | contig 71445 bp, 60 predicted proteins | sample II_Bog_E1_3_FD_202120 | JGI IMG/M metagenome (GOLD analysis project Ga0302187, IMG submission 202120) | Peat permafrost microbial communities from Stordalen Mire near Abisko, Sweden - II_Bog_E1_3 | ecosystem: Environmental > Terrestrial > Soil > Wetlands > Peat | place: Sweden: Abisko...
TAAACACAAACCCCCATTTTCAGGCAAAAAAACGCCAAAAACACCATCGAAACTGGCACTTTAGAGCAAAAAATGGCACTTTTCGCACATCGAAATTCGCCTACCCAAACCATCCCAACGTGCTCTGTTTTCCACCTCGATTCGCCCCGAAAAAGCATCTCCCTCACAAGGTCAAGAGCTTGTGCTTCCAGATGCGTTTGCCCTGGCGTTGGACAAGAGTCATGTTTGACCATGGAAGCGAATCCCCTTATGATGGGTAAGTTGGCTTTGTCAGTGTGTCGCGCTCGTGTGACCGTGACTGAGTGAGGTCTCAAGGCGGTTGTTTTACGCTTGTTGCCCCTTCGTTCAATGGTAGGACAGCTGCCTCTGGAGCAGCATATCGGGGTTCGAATCCCTGAGGGGCAACCATAAAAATAACCTGAGTAGCTTTCTATTTGCCGAAAATCCAGCAACGCAATCCATCCAATCAGCTTGAAAGCAAGGTTTCCTTTGCGTGCGGTCAAACGGGCTTTGATCTTCTATCTTTCTGGACCACGTGTTCCGGCTTCTCGGTTGGTGCGGTTGGTTGTCCGCAATTCGACGTTTTTCGTGATGTTTACTTGCATTTTTGCGGGTGCATTTTGCTTTTGAGCGGATGCGGTTCGTATGAAGTGACGGTAGTCATACGCCGCTTCCGCATGGCGGAGTACCCTTGTGGAACGAGGATTTTGCATGGGCCTGAAAAACGGTGAAGAGCAGAGCTCCATGGTTTCCTCTTTTTTGCCGCATCAGGGGGCGGCGGAGTCTCAGCGGCTTCGACTGCTGATCTATGTTTTGTTTTACACCGTTTTCGCCAATATCCCTTATTGGACAGCGAGCCGCGAATTCGGTTTCATGCAGCTCGGGTGGTTCTGTGTCGAGTACGCACTGTTAGGGTTGCTTGCGCTCTTCATTGCTCCAGTGTGGGCGGCCTGCCTGCTCTTTCTGCTCACCGCTGTCGATATTCTGTGCGGCATCTGCAGAAGCTACTATCTGACGATTGAAGGTTGTTTCTATGGCAGGAATTTGTTCCACTCGATGCCGGATTCGCGACTCTATGCGACTCTTGCAGTTCTTCTCCTGGCTCTGCTCACCGCCGGGGGCGCGGCGATTCTGCAAACCGACGAGATGACGGTGCGCACTCGCGCCAGAGCAGGGGTGTGCCTGGTTGCGTTTTGTTGCCTCATTGCCGTTGCAGAGATTGTGACGGCAGTGCGCACCACGGGACATATTCCAAAGTTGATCGCCGCTCCCGACAAAATCGATACCAGTCGATCGGCAACGGCACGACTGGCACGCATTCCGATCCTGCGGCTCCTGCGCATTGAATACACTGAAGCCAAGATTCGCGCTACCGAAAAAACACCTACTGACACGGTGTCTCCCGTTCTGAATGCGACTGACCTGGCGCTCTCTTCCGCGGGAATCGGTTCAGCCAAACCCAGGGAAGAATTGCCCAATCTTGTTATCGTCCTGGTCGAGTCCTGGGGACTTTCCAGCAACCAGGCGATGAACGTGGCGTTGACTCATCCTTACTTTACTCCGGCAATCCTGGCCCGATATACGGTACAGCAAGGCTCGGTGCCTTTCTATGGGGGAACCATTGCGGGTGAAGCGCGAGAGCTGTGCGGAAATTCAATGGGATACCGTCTTCTTAACTCCACTGCAGACAAATTGAAGGGGTGTCTTCCAGACCGGCTTGGGATGCTTGGCTATGAGACCGTGGCGCTGCATGGGATGGATGGGAATATGTTCGACCGGTCGAACTGGTGGCGCACCATCGGTTTCCAACAGAGATGGTTCCACGATCAATTCAAGCAACAGGCCCTTCCCGATTGTGCTGGTGCGTTCATAGGCACATGCGACGCGGCCATTGCTGGTTGGATAGGCCAGCGGATTGAAAGACCAGACGCGAATCCTGAGTTCATCCATTGGATGACGTTGGGTTCTCATCTTCCACTGCCTGTACCTTCAGGCGTGCCCAGCGCGGATGAGTGTCTGGCAAGCCTCTCGCTTCGACCGGGTTCCGCGCTGTGCTCGTGGTACCAGTTGATCGACAACGTTCATTCTTCCGTCTCGCAAGTCGCCTTGGGCAAACTGGCACGGCCCACAATCTTCGTGGTCGTCGGCGACCACGCTCCTCCATTTGGGGATGATGCCATGCGCAGAAGTTTCTCACGCTCCGTGGTGCCCTATATTCTGCTTCTGCCTCGTGAAGGGAACGCTTCGGGTCTCAAGTAGATGGGACACATGGGGCAAAGGCCGCCGCTATTCATTGACGGGCGGCACTTTGGGTGAAGCGGGCTCGGTGCCTGGCCAGGAATCCTCATGGCAGCAAGAAAGCAGGATCGAGCCACCGAGCCTGCTTTTCCGATCTAAGGAACCTCTGATCAAGTCGAAGCTATGAAAGCGCACGACTTCAATAGCCTGCCCTGAGCGAAGTTGAAGGGTGCCGCAAGTGTCGCAAAATCATCTGGGCATTAAAACTAATCCGCAAATTGGTAGCGCTGACCTCCAGGTCGGCTGTCGTGTGGGCCTCCTGGCCCACGCCGCCTTTCTCGTAGGGTAGACAGATTCAATTCAGGTGCTCAGAGCAGCGGCGATATCGGATCAGGCTATTTACGGATAAGTTTTTAGCCCATGAGGGATGCATTCGTTGAGAAGTGACACCTGTGCAGAGGTTCCTTAAATGACATCCGCACTGCGAGGCGGGCCCTCAGGAGCCGATGGGCGACCCTGCGGCGTGGAGTGTTCGCCGCAGCGGTTCCGCATTGGCGGCTAAGTAGCTGTCGATGGACGCGGCTGCCTTGCGGCCCTCGGAGATAGCCCAAACAACCAGAGACTGACCACGGCGCATATCTCCGGCGGCGAAGATTCCATCGACCGAGGTCATATAGTTTGCGTTTGCCGCGACGTTTCCGCGATTGTCGAGAGTGAGCGCCATTTGCTCCACCAGGCCCGAGCGCACCGGGCCAAGGAAGCCCATTGCCAGCAGTACCAGGTCTACTTCGAGAACGTGCTCGCTGCCGGGTATCGGTTCAAACTTTGGCGGTGGACCGACACGCACAAGATGCAACTGCTTGACATTGCCGCTTTCGTCGCCAGTGAACTTGACGCTGTTGATGCTCCAGTCGCGAATGCCACCCTCTTCATGGGCGCTTTCAGTGCGCAACTGCAGCGGCCATAGGGGCCAGGGAGTGGAGCCTGCGCGCTTCTCAGGCGGCTTTGGCATGATCTCGAATTGATGGATGCTGAGAGCGCCCTGGCGATGGCTGGTGCCAAGGCAGTCCGCGCCCGTGTCGCCGCCGCCAATGATCACAACGCGCTTGCCTGCCGCGCTGATTGCCTGCGCTGGATCGCGCAGGAATTGCTCGTCCGAGTCGCCTTCGCAACGGCGGTTTTGCTGCGGCAGAAACTCCATGGCAAAGTGGACGCCATTGAGTTCGCGCCCAGGGATATTGAGGTTTCGGGGCTGCTCCGCGCCTCCCGCCAAAAGGATCGCATCGTAGTGGTCGGTGAGAGCGCCGACAGGAACATTGACCCCTACATGCGCGTTGGTGATGAATGTGACTCCCTCAGCGCGCATCTGCTCAATGCGACGATCGAGGACCCACTTCTCCAGTTTGAAGTTGGGAATTCCATAGCGCATGAGGCCCCCAATGCGGTCGTTCTTCTCATAGACCGTAACCGAGTGGCCGGCGCGGCGAAGTTGTTGAGCGGCAGCCAGACCGGCGGGCCCGCTGCCAACGATCGCGACCCGCTTGCCGGTGTTTTGCTCCGGCGGTTCAGGATGAATCCAGCCTTCTTCCCAACCGCGCTCGACAATGGACTTCTCGATGAGCTTGATGGAGACCGGGGGCTGATCGATGCCAAGCACGCAGGACGCCTCGCACGGGGCCGGGCAAATGCGGCCGGTGAACTCAGGGAAGTTGTTGGTTGCGTGCAGGCGGCGCACCGCGGCTTCCCAACGGCCGTTGTAGGCCAGGTCGTTCCAATCGGGAATGAGGTTGTTGACCGGGCAGCCGGTATGGCAGAAAGGGACGCCGCAGTCCATGCAGCGCGCGCCCTGATCGCGCTGTTTTTCTTCAGAAAATGGCTCGTAGATTTCGAACCAGTCCCTTACGCGTTCCTCCACATTACGGCGTGTGGGCTGTTCACGTTGAATCTCAAGAAAGCCGGTATCCTTACCCATGCTGCACCTCTGCGGTCGCCACCTTGGGCGCCGATGGAATGGGAGAGCTGTAGTTTGCGTCGGCGGACCCATCGTTGCGAGCGAACCCGAGTACGCGCTTGTATTCGTGCGGGAAAATCTTGATGAACCGCGGTTGCGCGTCAGCCCAGTGCTCGATTATCCATGCGGCACGGGGGCTTCCGGTCAGGTCGCGATGACGCTCTAGCAGGCCGCAAACGCGATCGATGTCTTCGGCCAGAACAAGCGGTTCCAGATCGACGCTGGTCTTGTTACAGCGCCTGCTCTCAAAGTCGCCCTGATCGTCGTACACATAGGCAATGCCGCCGCTCATGCCGGCAGCAAAGTTGCGCCCGGTAGAGCCCAGAACAATCACCGTTCCGTTGGTCATGTACTCGCAACCGTGATCGCCTACGCCTTCAACCACCGCTACGGCGCCGGAGTTACGAACCGCAAAGCGCTCACCCGCTATGCCATTGAGGAAGGCCTCGCCGGTTGTAGCTCCGTAGAGTACAACGTTGCCGATCAGGATGCTCTCTTCCGGCAGGAAGCTCGATGTTTTTGGAGGATAGGCGATGATGCGTCCGCCGGAAAGCCCCTTGCCGACGTAGTCGTTTGCATCCCCTTCCAGTTCAAGTGTGACGCCGGAAGGGACGAAGGCGCCAAAGCTCTGTCCGGCAGAACCAGTGAACTTGAAATGAATCGTCCCATCCGGCAAACCGGCCGATCCGTAGCGGCGTGCAATCTCGCCACCCAGCATCGCGCCTACCGTGCGGTGGACGTTGCGAATTGCAAAACTGCCCTTCACAGGAGTCTGAGAATCGAGCGCCGGGGCGGCCTTTGCAATGAGCGCATGATCGAGAGCCTGATCCAGTCCGTGATCCTGATCCTGCATCTTGCGCCGGGCCACGCGCGAGGGCAGGGTAGGGGAGTAGAGGATCGAAGAAAGGTTGATGCCCTTCGCTTTCCAATGCTCGCCTGCGATTGCAGCGTCGATTTTGTCTACGCGGCCGATCATCTCGTCCATCGTGCGGAAGCCCAGCTTCGCCATATGCTGGCGGATCTGCTCGGCGAGGAAGAAGAAGAAGTTGATCACGTGTTCCGGCTGCCCAGTGAAGCGCGCTCGCAACACCGGGTCCTGCGTAGCAATGCCCACCGAACATGTGTTCAGGTGGCACTTGCGCATCATGATGCAGCCCATGGTGATGAGCGGAGTGGTGGCGAATCCAAATTCCTCTGCACCAAGCAAAGCGGCAATCACCACGTCACGGCCCGTCTGCAGCTTACCGTCCGTCTGCACCTTGATGCGGCTGCGCAGATCGTTCAGCAGCAGCACTTGTTGCGTTTCAGCCAGGCCCAGTTCCCACGGAAGCCCCGCATGCTTGATCGAACTCAGCGGGGAAGCGCCCGTCCCTCCGTTATCGCCGGAGATCAGCACCACATCGGCATGCGCCTTCGAGACGCCGGCAGCAACCGTGCCCACGCCAACTTCAGAAACCAGTTTCACAGCGATCCGCGCTTTTGGATTCACATTCTTCAAGTCATAAATGAGCTGTGCAAGATCTTCGATCGAGTAAATATCGTGATGCGGCGGAGGCGAAATGAGTCCGACGCCGGCGATGGAATGGCGCACCTTTGCGATGACTTCATCCACCTTGTGTCCCGGCAACTGGCCGCCCTCACCGGGCTTTGCCCCCTGCGCCATCTTGATCTGGAGTTCGTCCGCGTTTACCAGGTAGTTTGCCGTCACGCCGAAGCGGCCACTGGCTACCTGCTTGACCGCGCTGCGGCGAAGATCGCCATTGGCATCGCGCTTGAATCGGTCCTCACTTTCGCCGCCTTCGCCAGTGTTCGACATGCCGCCAATCCGGTTCATGGCGATGGCGAGAGTTTCATGCGCTTCCTTGCTGATGGACCCAAAGCTCATGGCGCCGGTGGTGAAGCGCTTGACGATTTCCTTGGCGGGCTCAACTTCATCCAGCGGAATCGGCTCATCTTCGTATTTGAGCTTCAGCAGTCCGCGAAGAGTGCACAGACTGCGGCTTTGCTCATCCAAAAGGTCGGTGTATTCCTGGAAGGTTGCTGGATTGTTCTGCCGAACGGCGTGTTGGAGCTTGCTGATGGTGAGTGGGTTCAGCAGGTGCAACTCCCCGCCGATGCGATATTGATATTGCCCGCCCACTACCAGGTCGGTCTCCGATTCATTGAGCGCCTGGAAGGCATAGGAGTGCTTCATCAGCGCCTCACGCGCCAGAACGTCCAGTCCAACGCCTTCAATGCGCGATGCTGTGTTTGAGAAATAGCCGTCGATGAGCGCCTTATTCAATCCCACTGCCTCAAATACCTGCGCACCCCGGTAGCTTTGCAGGGTGCTGATGCCCATCTTGGAGAAGGTCTTCAGCAGACCCTTGTTAATGGCCTTGATGAAATTCTTTTCCGCATACTCGCCGCTGATTTTTTCCGGCAGCAGGCCACGGCGCTTCAGGTCGTGAAGTGTTTCAATCGCCAGGTACGGGTTGATCGCACTGGCTCCGTAACCGATCAGCAGGGCAAAGTGCATCACTTCGCGTGGCTCGCCGCTTTCAATGATCAGCGCGACCTGGGTGCGGGTCTTCTCGCGGACCAGACGGTTGTGGACGGCGGCCATAGCCAACAGACTTGGAATGGGCGCGTAGGTTGGGTCGACGCCGCGGTCGGAGATGATCAGCAGCGTATACCCGGAGTGGACCGCGTGCGCGGCCCGGGCGCTCAAATCATCCAGTGCGTGCTTCAGGCCAGCTTCGCCATCCGCAGCGCGAAACAACGCTGGCAGCGTCGTAGCCAGCAAATCGCCCGAAGAGATGCGGCGCAGTTTCTCAAGATCGCGGTTGGTCAAAATTGGGTGGGGCAGCTTGAGCGTATGGCAGTTTTCCGGAGCCTCGTCCAGAATGTTGCGCTCCGTGCCGATGTAGCTGATCAGCGACATCACCAGTTCTTCGCGAATGGGGTCGATGGGCGGATTGGTGACCTGCGCGAAGAGTTGCTTGAAATAGTTGAACAGTGGCTGCGGCCGGTCAGAGAGGCATGCCAGCGGAACGTCGGTTCCCATTGACCCGATAGGCTCCTCGCCTTTGGCGCCCATCGGGGCCAGCAACACCTTGAGATCTTCTTCGCTATAGCCGTAAGCTCGCTGGCGGCGGAGCAGTGTCTCGGGGTGGGAGGCGATCACGCGTGAGGGCTCAGGCAGTTGATCGAGCAGCACCTGCTGCTCCCTCAGCCATGCCGCGTAGGGTTGCCGTCCAGCCAGTTGCTTCTTGATTTCGGCATCGGAAATGATGCGCTTCTGCACCGTGTCCACCAGGAACATGCGGCCCGGCTGCAAGCGGCCCTTCTTACGGATGTCTTCGGCAGGTACATCGAGTACGCCCGCCTCCGATGCGAGCACCACCAGGTCGTCCTTGGTTACGATGTAGCGGCCGGGGCGAAGGCCATTGCGATCGAGCGTGGCGCCAATGAGCTTGCCGTCGGTGAATGCGATTGCGGCCGGCCCATCCCACGGCTCCATCAGAGAAGCGTGATACTCGTAGAAGGCGCGCTTTTCCTCGTCCATGTCCGGATTGCCCGACCAGGCTTCAGGAATCAGCATGGCCATCACGTGAGGGAGTGAGCGGCCCGACTGGTAAAGGAATTCAACCGCATTATCCAGCGACCCGGAGTCACTGCCATGCGGCGTGATGACTGGGTAAAGTTTGTCGATTTGGCCGTCATGCAGGGGGCTGCGCAGAACGGATTGGCGCGCATTCATCCAGCTCACATTGCCACGGATGGTGTTGATTTCGCCGTTGTGGGCCACATAGCGGTATGGGTGCGCCAGTTTCCAGCTCGGGAAGGTGTTGGTTGAGAAGCGCTGGTGAACCAGGCAGAGCGCACTGGTGACCAGAGGGTTGGCCAGCTCGAAGTAGAACTTCTCAATCTGCGGAGCCAGCATCAGACCCTTGTAGATGATGGTCCTGCACGAGAAGGACGGGATGTAAAAGCTTTCCTGGTCTTCAATGTCAGAGGCGGCAATCTCGTTTTCCGTGCGCCGGCGGACGCGGTAAAGCAGCCGCTCGAACCCATCTTCGTCCAGACCCTTGGGCCGGCCCACGAACAACTGCTCAATGTAGGGCTGGGACGCTCGGGCTTCGCGTCCAATTGCGTCGCCGTTAACCGGGGTGTCTCGCCAGCCAAGCACGGTAAGGCCTTCTTCGCGCGCAATCCGCTCAAAGACACCCTCGCACTGCAGGCGGCTGTGCTTTTCCACAGGCAAAAAAACCATGGCCACGCCGTAACAACCGGGTTCAGGCAGCCGAATTCCGAGTTCTCCGCACTCGCGCGCAAAGAAGACATGGGGAATCTGAATCAGGATGCCTGCGCCATCGCCGGTCTCCGGGTCACAGCCCGCTGCACCACGATGCGTGAGTTTAATCAGCACTTCAAGACCCTTGCGAATGATGTCGTGGCTCTTCTCGCCGCGAATGCTGGCGACCATGCCCATACCGCAGGCATCATGTTCATTTCGTGGGTGATAGAGGCCTTGCGGTGTGGGCGTACTGAGACGAAAATCCGATGTATGCATGGCGACCTTCCAGATGAACTTTTCGCTGCTGGACTGCTTTGCGTTGCCGGGATACACATCCCCGTTGCGATCTCCCCTGCTGGAAATCGCCTTGCTCATGGATGAATGGGCCTGCCTTGCAGGTCTGACCTTGATTGGGACGGTGCTGAACTCTTTACTATATCGAAATTCTAACCTCTCCGTGGAACTTCCTTCCAGCAAATCATGCGATAGTCGCGACCATGCAGGTTGACCGCTGCTATTTTGAGGAACCCGATTTCCTCGTCCGGCGATGCTCTTATGCAGTCAATGTCCTATACTTAGGTCTCGGTGAAAGCATTTGAACAATTGCATACTTGTGACTGGTGGGGCGGGGTTCATTGGCTCCAATTTCGTGTTAGGCTGGCTCGGCAGCGTCGGGTCGTCGGTGGTAAATCTTGACTTGCTGACCTATGCGGGCAATGCGGAGAATCTCGCGTCGCTCGAAGGAGACAAGCGGCACATCCTGGTACGAGGTGACATCTGCGATCCGGGGCAGGTTGGCTCGCTGCTCGCCAAGCATCAGCCAGGAGCGATTGTCCACTTTGCCGCGGAGAGCCATGTCGACCGGTCGATCTCTTCGCCGGAAGCATTTATCCGCACCAATGTCCATGGAACATTTGTGCTGCTTGAGCAGGCCAGGGGCTATTGGGCGGGGCTGTGCGAACAAGACCGCAAGGCGTTTCGTTTCCTGCACGTTTCAACTGACGAAGTTTACGGCACATTGGGACCGGACGATCCCGCCTTCAGTGAAACAACGGCGTATGCGCCGAACAGTCCTTATGCAGCTTCGAAGGCAGCCTCTGACCATCTGGCCCGGGCCTACCACCACACTTATGGACTCCCAGTTCTGACCACCAACTGCTCAAATAACTACGGGCCGTTTCAGTTTCCCGAGAAACTGATTCCGCTGATGATTCTGAACGCGCTGGAATACAAGCCGCTCCCCGTCTACGGCGACGGAATGAATGTGCGCGATTGGCTGTTTGTGGAAGACCACTGCTCCGCAATCCGCACTGTACTGGCGAACGGCCGTGTGGGCGAGACCTATAACATCGGCGGAAACAGCGAGCGCACAAATATGAACGTGGTCACTACCATCTGCGACCTCGTCGATGAACTCCGTCCAACCGCAGGTAAGGCGCCCCGCCGCGAACTTATCACCTACGTCAAAGACCGCCCAGGCCACGACAGGCGCTACGCCATCAACGCCACCAAGCTTTCGACTGAGCTAGGATGGCGACCTGCCGCTGAGTTTGAATCCGGCCTCCACAAAACCGTCGCCTGGTATCTCGACCATTCCGCCTGGATTGAGAGCGTCCGCACCGGCGCTTACCTCGAATGGATCAACAAGAACTACACGGAGCGAGTAACGCTATGAAAGGCATCATACTTGCCGGAGGATCGGGCACCCGCCTTTATCCTGTAACCCACGTTGTCTCCAAACAGTTATTGCCGGTCTATAACAAGCCGATGATCTATTACCCACTGAGCACCCTGATGCTGGCGGGCCTTCGCGACATTCTAATCATCTCCACGCCGCAAGACACCGCACGCTTTGCCGAGTTGCTCGGCGACGGTCAGCGCTGGGGTATCAACATCGGCTACGCCGTTCAACCCAGCCCCGACGGCCTCGCCCAGGCCTTCCTCATCGGCAAGGAATTCGTCGGCGGCGACTCGAGTGCCCTTGTGCTCGGCGATAACATCTTTTACGGTCAGGGCTTCTCACGCCAGTTGCAGGCGGCGGCACAACTGAAACAGGGTGCAACCGTGTTTGCCTATCCGGTGGAAGACCCCCAACGCTACGGTGTCGTTGAATTCGACAAGTCAGGCCACGCCATCAGCCTGGAAGAGAAACCCGAAGCGCCCAAGTCTCGCTACGCGGTCACAGGGCTCTACTTCTACGATCATCAGGTTTGCGACATTGCTGCCAGCCTCAAACCATCCCCGCGCGGGGAACTGGAAATTACCGACCTCAATCGGCGCTATCTTGAGGCGGGCACTCTGAATGTTGAGATCATGAGCCGCGGCATGGCCTGGCTGGATACGGGCACCCACGAGTCTCTTCTCGAAGCCGGGCTGTTTGTCCACACGATCGAACGACGCCAGGGGTTGAGCATCGCTTGCCCGGAAGAGATTGCGTACCGCCAGGGATTTATCACCGCGGAACAACTGGAAGCCTTGGCGCAGCCTGTCATCAAGAGTGGCTATGGGCAGTATCTGCTCGCCTTGCTCCGCGAACCTCACTTTTCCGCCAAGGCCATTCAGGGATGAAGATCAACGACACAATCTTGCCGGGCGTGAAGTTGCTGACCGCCCAAATCTACCGTGATTCGCGCGGCGCCTTTTGCGAAACGTTCAATCAGCGCCGGATGGAAGAGGCTGGTCTGCCCGGCATCTGGGTGCAGGACAATTTTTCGATCTCCGCGAAGAATGTTCTGCGCGGTATCCACTACCAGATCACGCAGCCGCAAGGGAAACTGGTGCGCGTCACCCATGGCGCCGTCCTTGACGTTGCTGTTGACCTCCGCCGGAGATCGCCGTACTTTGGCAAACATGTTTCCGTTGAACTGCGTGGAGAAACAGGCGATATGCTCTGGATTCCGCCGGGTTTCGGCCACGCCTTTCTGGCGATTACAAACCAGGTTGGCTTTGCCTACAAAGTCACCGACTACTATTCGCCGGCAGGCGAGCGAACGGTCCTCTGGAATGATCCCGAAATCGCCATCGCCTGGCCTGTCAGTGCGGACGATGTTATCGTCTCCGATAAAGACCGTGCCGGCTCGACGCTAAGCAATGCCGAACTATTCGCCTGAGAATTCCTTCAGTTTCAGTTCAGGCGGACGAAGAGCGGTAGCGATCCACGCCGCAAGAAAAAACGCTGCCGATGTAAGGCAGAGCGCATAGTTGAGCCCGGCGCTTTCTGAGAATCGCCCTATCAGCCAGGGCGCCGCTGCACTTGTCACGCGCCCAATGTTATAGACAAACCCCATCGCGCTCCCGCGCAAAGCGGTGGGGAACATCTCGCTGGCAATGACACTGAAACCGCTGAAGTACCCGGTTCCGAAGAAACCCACCAACGGACCAAGGATGAGCAGGGCCCCCGAGTTGTGCGCAAAGGCGAAGACCGGGACGAGTGTGGCCGCTACCAGCAGATAGCCGATGTAGGTGTACTTTCGGTTGAAGCGGTCGGCGATGAAGCCGAATAGCACATATCCCAGAAACGTTCCGCCCTGCATGACGATCGTCCACAGCGAAGTATTCACGACGCTCAAGCCGCGACCGCCTTGCGCCTGGGGCATTGAGAGGAAGTGCGGAACCCAGGTGAATAATCCCCACCATGCAAACAGCGCCGCGGCGTTCATCGTGGCGCAGACCAGCATTCCACGGCCGAGCGACCCACGGAACAGACGTCCAAAACGAACGTCAGGCGTTCGCTCTTTCTGCCAACTGGCCGGCTCATGAACACCGCGCTGAAACCAGAGCGTGAGCAGGCCGGGAGCGATGCCGGCAAAAAAGACAGCGCGCCATCCAAAGGTGGGCATGATTACGGCTACAACCGCTGCTCCCAGAGCAAAGCCAACTGCCCACGAACTCTGCACCACTGCGAGCGCCTTGCCGCGATGGCGATCCGGCCAGGTTTCGGCCACCAGCGCCGCGCCCGATGCCCACTCCCCGCCCATGCCAAGGCCGAGGATGACCCGACAAGCCATCAGTTCCCATGGCGAATGTGTGAGTCCGCAGAGCCCTGTCGCAAGGGAATAAATCAGAACACTCCAGGTAAGAGCGCGAACGCGGCCAAAACGGTCGGCTATCCACCCAAATCCCAGCCCGCCGACGGCAGCAGAGATGAGTGTGGCCGACATCATGGCCCCGCTCATCGCCGCGGAGAGATGCATCTCGCGCTGCACCTGGCCCAGCACCAGCGCGTATAGCATCACGTCCATGCTGTCCAGCATCCAGCCCAGTGAGGCCGCCAGAAGGGTCCGCTTTTGCTCTCTCGAAGCTCCTGTCAGCCAACCGGTGATGCTGTCCATCAAGGCTCCCGTGTACGAACGTCCTGCGGTGCTTTAGAGTTCTAAGCATAAGGGAGTGAATTGGATTGCGGGTAGCTATCGACACTGGCGGAACTTTTACTGATTGCGTCACCCTGGCCGATGGAAAGCTGGAGGTGTTCAAGCTCTTTTCGACCCCCGCCGATCCCTCACTTGCAGTGCTGGAGGGAATAAAGCAACTAGGATGCAAGGCCCGAACGTTAGAGAGCCCTCTGTTTGTACGCCACGGAACTACGGTGGGCACGAACACCATGCTGGAGCGCACTGGAACTCGCGTTGCGTTTGTGACCACGGCAGGATTTGAAGACACCATCGCGATTGGTCGCCAGACACGCAGCAGCCTTTACGACTGGTTCGCGCCGGTGCCGGTTTGTCTCGTTCTGACAGAGTTACGCTTTGGCGTTCAAGAACGTGTGAGCGCCGAGGGGAAGATTCTGGTCTCCCCTTCGGACGAGCATATTGAAGACCTGGTGAAACAGGTGCGGAGCAGCGGTGCGGAAGCTGTGGCTGTGTCGCTGCTGTTTTCGTTCGCAAATCCTGAAACTGAGCGCAGAGTTGCGAATGCCCTGTGCGTCCTCGGAATTCCTGTATCGGCTTCGCATCTCATTTTGCCTGAGTTTCGGGAGTATGAACGAGCTTCCACAACTGTCGTCAATGCCTATCTCGCGCCTCGCATCGAGCGTTATCTCAACCGGCTCCAGCAACGGGTCGCTGCACAGTACGCAGGGGCAAAGGTAGATGTAATGCAATCGTCGGGTGGCATTATTTCCGCGCAGATTGCGGCACGCGAGCCGGTGCGCACCGTGCTTTCAGGACCTGCAGGCGGGGTGGTGGGCGCATGCCGTGTGGCGCAGTGGGCGGGGTTCGAGCGGATCATCGGGTTCGACATGGGGGGCACGTCTACCGATGTCTTCCTGGTCGATGCGGCGGCGGGCGGCGCGCATTTGACGCGCGAGTCGGTGGTGGCGGGTGTGCCCATTGGCGTGCCAATGTTGGACATTCATACGGCTGGGGCGGGCGGCGGGTCGATTGCGCGGTTTGATGCTGGGGGAATGCTGCGTGTTGGTCCGGAATCCGCTGGAGCCGAGCCCGGTCCTATCTGCTTTGGGAATGGAACGAAACCGACCGTGACGGATGCGAACCTGCTGCTTGGCCGGCTTGACTCGCACACGTTTCTCGGTGGCGCTGTGCGGCTTGATCGCGTCCGGGCCGAATTGCAGATGGATGCGTGCAAGGGTCCATTACACACTGCGGTTGAGTTTGCAGCGGGCATTGTTCGCGTGGTGGAGTCGGAGATGGAAAAGGCCATCCGTGTGATCTCCGTTGAGCGCGGGTACGATCCGCGGGAGTTTGTGCTGGTTGCGTTTGGCGGCGGCGGCCCACTGCATGCATGCTCGCTGGCCAGAGCGCTGCGGATTCCAACGGTGTTGGTGCCTGCGGCTCCGGGCGCACTCTCGGCGGTTGGCATCCTGCTGGCGGATACAGTGCGGGATTACTCGCGCACAGTGATGCTGGCGGGCAGCGAGATGCACACGCTGGGAGTGCAATTCGCCGAGTTAGAGCATCAGGCACAAGCCGACTTCAAAGCGGAAGGGCTTGAGGGCGAAATGCAACGCTCTGTGGATTTGCGGTATGCGCGGCAGGGATACGACCTCAATGTTGCATGGGACGAAAACGATCCGCATGCTTCCATTTCCGCATTCCACGCGCTCCACAATCAGCGATACGGATTCCGCGATGAGTCACGCGCGATTGAGGTTGTGAACCTTCGCCTGCGAATGATTGCTCCAGGTGAGCCGTTTGAACCGGTGTCACAGCGTTCGGAAAGCGGCGACGGGCGGCAAGCGTTTTACGCCGAGCGCGATGCCTGTTTTGATGGCGGGTTTGTGCGTTCGCGAATCTATCGTCGCGACAACCTCCGTGCCGGCGATTGGATTGAGGGTCCGGCGATTATTACCGAGTACACTTCCGCCACGCTATTGCCGCCGGGCGATGCGGCGCGCGTGGATCGATTGGGCAACCTTGTGATTTCAATTGCAGACCGAGGCCGCGCATGACGATTCCTGCAATCGATCCGGTGGAACTGGCAATCTTCCAAAGCGCTGTGCACTCCATCGCTGAAGAGATGGGCGCGGCGCTGCGCAGGACGGCGCTTTCACCCAACATCAAGGAGCGGCGCGACTACTCGTGCGCGATCTTTGACGCGGAGTGCCGGGTCATTGCAATGGGCGACCACATGCCGGTGCATCTGGGATCTATGCCGATGTCGGTGCAGGCGGCTGTGACTTCCATCGAGTTTGCTCCCGGCGATATTGCCATTCTCAACGATCCGTTCGCGGGCGGAACGCATTTGCCGGACATCACGATGGTTTCGCCCGTATTTCTGCCGGGCGCGGAAAGGCCGTCGTTTTATGTTTCAAACCGCGCGCATCATGCGGATGTGGGCGGCAGGTTTGCCGGATCGATGGGGCCGGCGGAAGAGATATTTCAGGAGGGCATACGGATTCCGCCTGTTCGAATTGTGCGCGGGGGCGCGGTGGACCGCGAGATGCTCGATCTGATTCTGCTGAATGTGCGCACTCCGCGAGAGCGAGAGGGTGATCTGGATGCGCAGATCGGCGCTTGCCGTGTGGGTGAGAGGCGGATTCTTGAGGTGGTTGCGAAGTTTGGTTTGGAGAGAGTGAGCGCGCTGATTGAGGAGATTCTCGATTATTCTGAGCGGCTGGTTCGGGCGCAGTTGCGGGCCATGCCTGCTGGGAGTTTCAGCGCGGAGGACTGGCTCGACGACGATGGTGTGAGCGATGAGCCGATCCGGATTGCGGTGCGTATCGATCTCGATCCTGATGCTGGGGCATTGCATGTGGATTTTGCGGGCTCCTCGCCGCAGGTTGCCGGAAGCGTCAATGCTGTTCGCGCCATCACGCTTTCGGCGTGTTTCTATGTGCTGCGCTGCCTGTTGCAAGAGAATGCTCCGGCTACCGCCGGGATTCTGCGGGCGCTTACGCTGTCTGCGCCGCGCGGCTCAATTGTGGATGCGCTGCCGCCTGCGGCTGTCGCTGGAGGGAATGTCGAAACCTCGCAGCGGATTGTCGATGTGCTGCTGCGAGCACTGAGCCAGGCGATTCCTGAACGAATCCCCGCAGCGAGCGCCGGGACTATGAGCAACCTGACCATCGGCGGCATCGATCCGCGGACGGGCGAGGCATTCACTTACTACGAGACGGCGGCCGGGGGCATGGGCGCGCGGCCAGGTTTGCAGGGAATCTCTGGTGTGCAAACGCACATGACCAACTCGCTGAATACGCCGGTTGAGGCGCTGGAATATGCTTACCCGTTTCGAGTGCGGCGCTATGGGTACCGCGACGGGTCCGGCGGGACAGGGCAGTTTGCGGGTGGCGACGGACTTATACGAGAGGTTGAAATGCTGGCGCCGGTGCAGTTGACGCTGCTGGCGGACCGCAGACGTTTTCGGCCGTATGGTTTGGCCGGCGGCGGCGAGGGTGCGGCGGGTGCGGCGTGGCTGGTGAAGCCTGACGGCGAAGAGATTCCCCTGCCGGGGAAATGCAGCCGGCGGTTGGAGGCTGGCGACGCTGTGCGGTTGGAGACTCCGGGCGGGGGTGGTTGGGGCAAGAGCCAGTGAGCGGCTAGGAACTCCAGGTCTTGTCTTTGGAGTGGCATAGCTGCTCCAGGTTGCAACGGTCGCATTTGGGCTTGCGGGCGTCGCAGATCTGACGGCCGTGATGGATGATCTGGTGGGAGAAGTCGATCCAGCGGTTCTGCGGGATGGCTCTCATCAATTCCTGTTCAACCTTTGGAGCGGTGTCGCTCTTGGCCAGACCGAGGCGCCGGGCGATGCGGAAGACGTGCGTGTCGACCACTACGCCTTCGGCTTTGCCGAAACAAACTCCTAAAACGACGTTGGCGGTCTTGCGGGCTGCGCCGGGGATGGTGATGAGTTCGGCGAGGGTCTGCGGGACCTCGCCCTTGAAGTCGGCAATCACCTTGCGAGCCGCGCCCTGAATGGATTTGGCCTTGTTGTGAAAGAAGCCGGTAGTACGAATGAGCTCTTCCAACTGCGGTAGTGTCGCCCTGGCCATGGCGGCCGGAGTTGGGAACCGCTTGAACAGCTCTGGGGTGACCATGTTGACGCGTACGTCGGTGCATTGGGCGGAGAGGATCGTCGCAACCAGCAGTTCCCATGGCGAGGAGTGGATGAGCGCGCACTCGACGGCGGGATAGGCTTCGTCGAGGCCTTTAAGGATGGCGGCGATGCGTTCGGGAGCGAGGTCGCCTTGGGGAGTTCGGAGTTTCGCAGGGGATTTGGGCTTCTTCTTTGCGGCGGGCTCGCGGGGTGATTTCATGGCTGGCATGGTTTGGAGGTCCGTTCTTTGGGAGGTGTGCCGTGTTCCATTGTTGCCGGGAACAGGACGCTGGAGCAAGGGCGGCGTTTTTGTCGAGAGGAGGCCAAGGGGTTCGATCAAAAGTCTCATTTTTATCGCAAAAACGGTCAGAAAGGGCTGTTGTTTGATCAAAAACGGGGTGTTTCTCAGGGTTTGTGTTTATCAATGAGTACATACATTGAAATTGCAAGGTGCTGATTGTATGTGTCTTGCATGTGGATGGGCGCTAGAAATGGGGCAGTTTTGAGGGGGAGGGGGGTGGGGTCCGAGTGGTACGGAGCGGGGAAATGCCTGCCAAAATTGGACCGGGGACCTGGCTGACACGCCTGGGCGGGATTGGCGGCGGGAGATGGCATATCCAGATTTTAAAGGTTTGAGTGAAACAAGCTGCAAATCGAGCGGAATTGTTGATGGCGGGATGTTGTTGGATTTGAAGGGGTTATTTGGCAGCTTAAGGGGAGTTGATGGTCCGGCGCTTGACAGCCGCGACAACAGCAATGAGCGGCGGCTGGCGGATTCCTAGGCTAAATGCCCCGAAATCCGCAGTTATTGCCTGGTGATTGAGGCTGCCAAAAGCCGCTGATTGACTCATTGGTGGAGGGCCGCCGCTAAAGCCGAAGGATGCGGGGGCTGGATTCCGGGGCCTCGACCCACTTTGTGGGTACCCCGTCCCGGCTCCCTCCGTTTTCGAGAGATACTGGCGGGTTCAGAGTTTGCCTTCGAGCCAGTTGGCGAGATTCTCGATGGGCAGGCGGATGCCGAGGAAGAATTGGCCGAAGAGCGCGTAAACGGCGCTGACTTCGTCGAAGCGCATCTCGTAGATGAGCTTCTTGAAAACCACCGGGTCTTCCGCGAAAAGATCGACGCCCCACTCCCAATCATCCATGCCGATGGACCCGGAGATGATCTGCTTGACCACGTCGCCGTAGCGGCGGCCGATCATGCCGTGGAGGTGCATCATGCGCTGGCGTTCAGCAAAAGGCACGGTATACCAGTTTTTGTCCTGGCCGCGCAGACGGTCCATGGGGTAGAAGCACATGTATTTTGTATCGGGGAAGACGGGGAAAAGGCGCGGGGCCATGGCTGTTGCGGCTCGCTCAAGGCTGGCGTTGACTTCAGCGCGGAACTCGGGTGTCTCCGGCTCTAGACCCTTGGCGGAGGCGGCTTCCCAGGTTTTGCGGCTGGACTCGTAAAGGCCGAGTTCGACGACCGAGACATAGGAGTGCTTGAGCTCAACGAAGTCGTAAAGCGGGGTCTGGGCGAGGGTGAGTTCGACCTGGTTGAGGTCTTCAAAGGTAGGGCGGAAGTGGATGAGGATGAGGTCGCCCTTGTGTCCGAGTTGGGAGAAGAGAGCGGTATGGATGGGGCTGTTGAGGGAGTTGCGCTCAAGGGCGGTCAGGGCGGCGAAGGCTTCGCCAGCAATGCGCTCGCGGTGGTCGAAGGGCAGGGCGCGCCAGGATTTCCAGTCGAAGCGGAAGAACTGGTGGAGCATGCTTGAGCCTTCAAGCGTGAGGGGTACGGGAGAGAATTCAGTCACTGCATGCACCTCGATGCGTTCTCTTCATCGTAGCAAACGGTTTCAGGTGTTCCTCAGGTCGCTCTGCACACTGGCAGCACCCGGCGATGAGGCGGCGTATTGCTCGCCCCAAGCCTTCAAGGCCATGAGTACAGGATTGAGGGCGCGGCCCTTGCGCGTGAGCATGTACTCGGGGCGCGGGGGATGATCGGCATAGAGGCGGCTGGCGAGAATCCCGTGCGCCGTCAGTTCCTTGATGCGAGCCGAAAGCACGCTGGGGGTAAGGCCCGGAAGACTTGCTTCGAAGTCCTGGAAACGACGGGTGGGGTGAAGAAACAGATCGCGCAGGATGAGGATGGTCCATCGGTCGCCGACGATGTCGAGCGTTCGCGCGATAGAGCAGCGCATGGAATATTTTCTTGCCAGCGGACTTCTCCTTCGTACTGCTGTGCAAAGGATACAGTAGCTACTCACTAGTTTAATAAAAGTGACTTCGAAAAAGCAAAAGACAGCAATTCCCTTGAAAAGTGCGACTTCGCACGCTGGGTCCGTAATGGGGGGCAGCCCGCCGGCCGGTTGGCGCCGGCACCCCGGCTATACTCGCAAAAGCATGAGCGAAAGAATTATCGCCTTGATTGTTCAGTTTGTGACCCATGTGATTGACGTGGGCGGCTACGCAGGCATCGCGGGCCTCATCACCCTCAACTCCTCCGGCGTTCCGATTCCTTCGGAACTGATTTTGCCGTTCTCTGGCTACCTTGTCTACCTGGGCCGGTTCAACCTGGTGTTTGTGGTGCTGGCGGCAACGGTTGGGTGCAATATCGGCTCAGCCATCGCGTATTGGATCGGCGCACGGGGCGGCCGTCCGCTGGTGGAGCGCTACGGCAAGTGGGTGCTGATGAGCCACCACGATCTGGATCGCATGTCGAGTTTCTTTGACCGCTTCGGGTCGATTGCCATTCTTGTCGGGCGCATGCTTCCAATTGTGCAGACTTTCGTCGCATTTCCCGCGGGCATTGCCAAGATGGCCCGCCTGCGGTTTCACGTTTACACCACGCTGGGCTCGCTGGTGTGGTACTCGTTGTTGGCCTTTGTCGGAAAGAAACTCGGCGAGGCATGGGATACCGACCCTCGGCTGCACGAGTGGTTTCATCGCTTCCACCTGGTGGTGGAGTTGGCGCTCGTGGCCGCTCTGGTGTGGTTTGTCTGGAGCCATTTCAAGCGGGCTCGCTCGCAAAGCGCCGCTTGATCGGAACTGGCTCAAGGGCCAAAACAAAGCTCAATCGATTCCGCAATTCAACAAGCAGATGGTCGACAGATTCATTCATCAGGAAGGACAGGAAAGAATGGCAACGAAAAAGAGCAGCAAGGTAAGCACGCCGGCTGTCAAATTCAAGAAAGTAGCGCCCGCCACGGGCAAGTTGGGAGTGATGGTGGTGGGTTTTGGCGCGGTGGCGACCACCATGATCGCCGGCGTTGAAGCCGTGCGCCGCGGGCTGGCCAAGCCCATTGGGTCGCTCACGCAGATGGGGACCATCCGGCTGGGCAAGCGCACAGACAACAAGTCGCCGCTGATCAAGGATTTTGTTCCACTGGCGAACTTGAACGACGTGGTCTTCACTGGCTGGGACATTTTCAAAGACAACGTCTATGAGGCTGCCTCGCACGCCGAAGTGCTGGACAAAGAAACCTTGCTCAAGCTCAAGCCCTATCTCCAAAAGATCAAGCCGATGCCGGCCGTTTTCGACCAGTATTATGTCAAGCGGCTGAATGGTACCCACGTGAAGAAGGGCAAGACCAAGCGCGATCTGGCCAACCAGGTAATCGCCGACATTCAAGCCTTCAAGAAGACGGTGGACCGCGTGGTGATGATCTGGTGCGGGTCGACGGAGATTTTTCTGAAGCCGACGGCCGTGCATGAGACGATCAAGGCGTTTGAAGCCGGTCTCAATAACAACGACATCGGGATTGCGCCATCGCAGATTTATGCGTATGCGGCGCTGAGCGAGGGCGTTCCGTTTGCCAATGGCGCTCCGAACCTGACGGTGGATGCGCCGGCGCTGATTGAGCTTTCGAAGAAGAATGCCGCGCCGATCTGCGGCAAGGACTTCAAGACCGGGCAAACGTTCATGAAGACAGTGCTGGCTCCGGCGTTCAAGGCGCGCATGCTGGGTGTGTCGGGGTGGTTCTCGACCAACATTCTTGGAAATCGCGATGGGGAAGTGCTGGACGATCCGGAGAGCTTCAAGACGAAGGAAGAGTCGAAGCTTGGTTCGCTGGATTATATCTTCCAGCCGGAGCTTTACCCGGACCTGTACAAGAACCTGTACCACAAGATACGGATCAACTATTATCCGCCGCGCGGAGACGACAAGGAAGCCTGGGATAACATCGATATCTTCGGCTGGCTTGGGTATCCGATGCAGATCAAGGTGAATTTTCAGTGCCGCGACTCAATTCTGGCGGCGCCGATTGCGCTGGACCTGGTTCTGTTTCTAGACCTGGCGAAGCGCGCGCCGGGGCTGCGCTCGCGGGGGATTCAGGAATGGTTGAGCTTCTATCTGAAGTCGCCGCAGACGGCTGCGGGGCTTTATCCGGAGCACGATCTGTTTATCCAGTCGATGAAGCTGAAGAACACGCTGCGGCACATCATGGGCGCGGATCTGATCACGCACCTGGGCCTGGAATACTACGACTAGCATTTGCCATGCAGGCGGACGCTCCCGTTGGCCGCAAGTGCAAGTGCAAGAAAAAAGGCAAAAGCCTCATCCTTTTTGGGTGGGGCTTTTGCCTTGAATGGGGCTTGTTCTTAGCTGCGCCCTACCTTGAAGGCGCCTACCAGGTTGGTGAGTTCGTTGGCAAGGAGGGCCAGTTGCTGGCAGGCTTCGACGGATTCCTGGGAACTGGCGGCGGTTCTCTCAATGATGGCTGCGATATCGCTGACGTTTTCGGTGACGGACTGCGTGGAGTAGGACTGCTGGGTTGCGGCCGCGGCAATCTGAGTGACCATCTGCTGCACCGACTCGGAGCCATGGATGATGCTGGCGAGGGCTTCTCCGGCGGAGTTGGCGGAGTTGACCCCGCTCTGGACGTGGAGCATGCTGGCGCGCATGGCTTCAACGGCTTCACCCGTGCCTTGCTGAATGGCGCGAACTGTCAGGTCGATCTCTTTTGTAGCGGCGCTTGTGCGTTCGGCCAGGCGTCGCACTTCTCCGGCGACGACTGCGAAACCGCGGCCATGTTCGCCGGCGCGGGCAGCCTCGATGGAGGCGTTGAGGGCCAGCAGGTTGGTTTGGCCGGCGATCTCGTCGATCACATTGATGATTCTACCGATGGCGTGGCTGGAGTGGCCAAGTTCCTCGATTTTCGACGAGGTTTCCTGATTTGCTTTCAGCAATTGGCCGATGGTTGCGACGGTGGATTGGACGGTGTCTCCCCCGGCCTGGGCGCTTTCTTCCGCCTTGCGAGCGTCGATTGCCGCGTTTTGCGTGGTCTTGCTGATTTCCTGGACGGCGGAGGTCATTTCGCCCATCGTGGCCGTAATGCGTTCTGCCTGTTCGTGCTGCTTTTGAGCCTGCTCGGCGGTATCCTGGGCGGTTGCAGCCAGTTCGGACGCTGCCTGGCCGAGGGTGTTGGCGTGGCCGGCGACGCGGCGCACGATATCTTCGATGCGGGCGATGAAAACGTTGAACCAGATGCCGACCTCGTCAATCTCATTGCTTCCGTTGACTTCGATGCGGCGGGTCAGATCGCCGTCGCCTTCGGCAATATCCCGCAGGCGGCCGGCGAGCAAGGCTAGCGGGCTCACGATCTGGGCTTGAACGAGCCACCAGGACCAGCCGCAGACGATGACGACGAAGGCAAGCATGATGAACCCAGTCATCCGGCTGCGGACGGACCATGCATCCACTGCATCGAGCTGAGTCTGGAAGCTCGCGGAGATGGCTTTGTCGAACTGGGACATTGCATCGGTAAGGGCCTTGTTGTCTTTGCCTAACGCGCCGACCTGTGCCATGAGGTCGTCGCTGGGCCCTGCGGTGGCGGCCAGCATGGCGGTGTAGGTGTCGTGGTCGCGGGTCTGAAGTGCGGCGAACTGAGTGAGCAGGTCGTTGGCCTGCTTGCCGAGTTCGGGGGATGCGGACAGGGCGGATTTGACTTCGGTGAGAGCCGCGGCGGTTGAGTCGGCGTCGGCCGCTGCGCCTTTGAGGGAGGCAGCGTCCTGCAGCACGACGGCGTCGCCGTAGTGTTTCTTCATGCGCTCGAAGGAGGCTTCCGCCTCCTGCATTTTGAGCGCTGCCGGGAACAGAGACGAGGAGATCTGGGACATGCGGCTATGAGTCGCGGTGGATGAGATCTGCACCATCGCCAGGAGCATGAGGTAGCCGGCGGCCAGCACTGCCAGGATAGCCAGAACTCTCGTCTTGATTTTCATATTTCTCAGCATCGGGTCACCTGACGGCAAGAATTTTTACACCATCGTGAGGGGTAGATTTTCCTATGTAGCCGACCGCGCCCGGATTGTGGGCTACGTATTCGACTACAGCGGAGTCGGAGTCGAGGGATTTGGGCATGGAAGCCTGGCCGGAGAAGACCAGGCTGCGCCAGCTTGCACGGAAGGCGGTGTCGTTCTTTCCGATGTACTCGCTGAGGAACTCGTCGTGTGCCGGACCGGACTTGAGCAGAACCGGTGTGACATGCGAGCCGTCTTTGAGGCTGGTGGCGGCGCCGGTGAAAACGTCGCGCAGATCGCTCTTGGAGACTTCGGCGGACTTCACACTGGGGTTGGCGATTACGATGGCCTGGGCGTGCGCCTGGGCAACGAAGATCGACGCGGACGCTACCAGCAGGAATGCAAACAGTAACTTCTTCATTTCAGTATTCTCCTTTCGTCCGCGCTAGAAGCTGACGCCAACCTTGAGGATGGTGAGGCGGGTGCTGGGTTGAAGTCCGGAGGGCAACGCGACTGTCGGCGGGTTCATGGTTGCGTCGTAGCCGACCAGTTCGCCGTCATAGAAATGCTGCTCGACCTTGGCATAGAGGAACTGGCTGAAGTCGTAGTGCGCATTGAGTGCCCAATCCTTGAGGTAACGTGCCGGCCCGAGTGAGCTTGCGTGGTCGAAGGCCTGTGTGTCATAGACCCCGGCGGTGAGCTTGTCGGTCACCTTGTAGCTGACCATGCCGTACCAAGCCCTCTCGTCGAAGTTGATGGGCTCAGTGACAACGTAGGGAACTGCGATTGAACCGGTCGCGGGCAGGCGCGTCCACTCGGCTGCGGCCATCCATTTGTCTTTCTCGTAGCGGCCGAAGAAGCTCTGGTTGTTGAGCTTATTCAGGGATTCCGTGCCGGTGAACGGAATCGGGACTCCCTGCACAGGCACAGTGAAGACAATTGGCGCGATCCATTTGTTATCGTGCGTGTCTGAAGCGCCGATCATCAAGCCGGTCAGCGGAGTCTTCCAGTGAATTGCGCCACCGGTTGTAATGCCGCCCAAGCCGTTGGGCAGGTTGATGCCGCTCTCGGTTTGATTCAGGAAGTAGCCGTCGGTGCCGGGAAGCTGTCGCTTGCCGCCCCAGCCGCGATATTCCAGCTTGCCCAGGCTCGGGCTCAGCTTGATGGTGCCATAGACAACGCCGCCATAGTGCGCAAGAAGCGAGTTGCGGCTCAGAAGCGGATAAACGCTTTGCGGCAGCAGTGCCCAGATGTACGAGGGGTCGATGTCCTGCACGTCGTTGTAAAGTCCCGAAGGCGTCTTCACCTTGCCAAAGCGCACGCCGAATTTGTCGTTGGCCTTGTAGTCGGCAGCGGCCCAGTCCAGGGTGATGGCGTTGCCCAGGTTGCCAAGCAGGGAGTAGCGCACCTGCACGCCAATGCGCAGCTTCGGAATTGGCTGCGCGCCGACATTGACCACGGCTTCGGTCCAGGCCGGGGATCCATCGCTCGACGTAGTCGTGAAGATGTTGTTGTGCGTGGTGTAGAGAAAGCCCTGCGTGGCATAGCCGTGGATCTGGATGTTCAGGTCGTCCAGACTCTGCGCTGAGAGAGGCAAAACCAGCATCGCGACTGCGAAAATACCTAAAACTGTTCGTCTCATTCGAAATCTCTCCTTCTTGCACACAAAGAGCATCACCACCAAGACACTGGTTCTCTGGTGCCGTTCAATAAACCTGCAGTGTGTCGGGTCTGATTCCACAGGCAACCACCTCATCGGCGGATTGCTGAGTAACGTGATGAGAGTCACGTAAAGTTCATTAAGCTAGCTGAAGATGTTTCCCAGGCGGCGAATCTGTGCCCCAACTCCACGCAGCTTTTCTTCGATGCGTTCGTAGCCGCGGTCCATGTGGTACACACGGTCCAGGATAGACTCCCCATCGGCAACCAGCGCGGCGAGCACCAGCGAGGCCGAGGCGCGCAGGTCGGAGCACATGACCGCGGCAGCGGAGAGCTTGGACGCACCGCGAATGGTAGCCATCTTGCCATCCACCTTGATGTTTGCGCCCATCCGCACCAGCTCCTGCACATGCATGAACCGGTTCTCAAAGATGTTCTCTTTCACCATGCTCACGCCTTCAGACTGGGTAGCTAATGCCATGTATTGCGCCTGCATGTCGGTAGGGAAGCCGGGGTATTCTTCCGTGGAGATGTCTACGGCCCGCAGCTTGCCGTCAGAGCGAACACGCAGCGAGTCGGGTCCGAGCCGATCGATTCGTACACCGGCTTCTTCGAGTCTGGCGATCACAGCACCCAGATGCCCTGGGTTGCAATTGGCGACAATCAGGTCGCCGCCGGTGATGGCTCCGGCAATGAGGAAGGTGCCGGCCTCAATGCGGTCAGGATTGATCCGGTAGCGAGCCCCGTGCAGACTGGTAACGCCCTTGACCGTAATGGTCGCCGTGCCTGCGCCAGTGATGTTTGCGCCCATGGCTGTGAGCAGGGCAGCGAGATCGACGACCTCGGGCTCGCGGGCGCAGTTCTCCATCAGGGTCTCCCCTTCGGCCATGACGGCGGCCATGAGCAGGTCTTCAGTGCCGGTGACGGTGATCTTGTCGAAGACCAGATGCGCCCCGCGCAGGCGCTCGACGCGCGCTTCAAGGTAGCCATGTTCCTGGGTGATGGTGGCGCCCATCTTTTCAAGACCCTTGATGTGCAGGTCGATGGGCCGGCCGCCAATGGCGCAGCCGCCGGGCATGGCTACGCGCGCCATGCCGGTGCGGGCAATGAGCGGGCCGAGCACCAGGGAGCTGGCGCGCATGGTTTTGACGATTTCGTATTTGGCTTCCGGGTCAGAAAGGGTGCGGCAGCAGATCTTGGTGCGGTGCTGGGCGCGGCCATAGCCCAGCTCGACTTCAGCGCCCATGGAGACAAGCAGGCGGCGCTCGGTTTCAATGTCGCGCACCTGGGGTATGTTTTCGAGGATGACCTCTTCTTCGGTAAGGATGGCTGCGGCCATGCACGGAAGAGCGGAGTTTTTCGCGCCGGAAACGCGGATGGTGCCTAAAAGCGGATTGCCTCCGCGAATGACAAATTTATCCATGAACGATGATGGGCTCCATAGCTAGTGTAATTGTCGGCGGGTGGAAAAGGGCATTGCGGTGCGGTCAGGGCGATCGCAGGAATGGGGGATGGGGTTCGGGCACCTGGAAGATGCAATCGGTCGCGGTCAGACTGTGATACAGATCACCGTGAAGCATCGGTGGAGACGAATATCTGGCGAAGCGCACCGTTAGGTTACCATGTGGTTACCAGTGGGTAGGGGGCTATTTAGCCGATTGGACCGGTGACACTGCCGACGGATCGGCGGACCCTGAATTTTGTCGGATTTGCAACGATGATTCAATTGTCCGCTTTTCGGAGAAACAGACTGCAAAAACTGGAAAACAAATTTCGAGGGCTGGAATGGGCCACGGATCGGGGCGTATTTTTGTTCGTGCAATTGCCCGGGCGATGCGGGTGGTCACGGCGTGGAGGTCGCAGGCTGTGATGAAATGATGGAAGGCTGTTAGCGCGCAGCAAGAGTGTTGCGACCGCTGAAGCCCATTGCCATCGAACTGGGGAAAGGATTTGGGCCGTGAAGGAGATTGAGGACAGGGAATTGCTGCAGCAGTTTGCAAGCGACAACTATGCGGGCGTATGTCCCGAGGCTTGGACTGCGAGCGAGGCGGCGAACCGGGGGCATGCGACGGCGTATGGGGACGATCCCTGGACGGCGCGTGCGTCGGACGCTTTCCGCGAGTTGTTCCAGACCGATTGCGAGGTGTTCCTGGTTTTCAACGGGACCGCAGCGAATTCGCTGGCTCTGGCGTCGCTTTGCCAGTCGTATCACGGAGTGATTTGCGCGGACTCCGCTCATGTGGAGACGGATGAGTGCGGAGCGCCGGAGTTTTTCTCGAATGGGTCAAAGCTGCTGGTGGCGCAAAGCGAGGACGGGAAGCTGACACCCGCGGCCATCCACGAACTGGCCACCAAGCGGCAGGATATTCACTATCCGAAGCCGCGCGTGGTGACCATTACGCAATCGACGGAGATGGGGCGAGTGTACTCGCTGGAGGAGCTTCAGGCGATCTCAGAAGCGTGCAAGGCGCATGGGCTTTATCTGCACATGGACGGGGCGCGGTTTGCCAATGCGTGCGCGAGCCTGGGCTGCTCGCCGGCGGAGGTGAGCTGGAAGGCCGGGGTGGACGTGCTGTGCTTTGGCGGGACGAAGAACGGCATGGCGGTGGGCGAGGCGGTGTTGTTCTTCGATCGCAAGCTGGCGGCGGACTTTGACTACCGCTGCAAGCAGGCGGGGCAATTGGCGTCGAAGATGCGTTTTTTGGCAGCGCCGTGGGTGGGCCTGCTGGAGACCGGAGCATGGCTCAGGAATGCGGAGCACGCCAATCGGTGCGCACAGTATTTTGCCGCGCAGGTTGAGGGATTGGAAGGTGTTTCACTCGCCGGCCCGGTTGAGGCCAATGCGGCATTTTTGCAGGCTTCGGATGCGATTCTTGCGGGACTGCGCGAGCGGGGATGGCGGTTTTATACGTTCATTGGTGGGGCGGCGCGGTTCATGTTTTCGTGGGACGCGGACCCGCAGCGGATTGACCTGCTTTTGAGCGATTTAAGGGCTTGCGCAGGCGAGGCTCATGCGGAGCCGGCGGGCGTGATCGGAGCGAGTGCAGCGTCTCAATGATTGGGTAAGTCTTCAACGCCACGCAAAGGCTGAGGCTAGCGGACCGGCATTCCCTCGGGGGCTAAAGCCCCATCGATCTTGTGAGGGTTATGTACGGGCTGAAGCCCGTACCCTTCAAAACCGATAAACGATCCTTCGCGTGAGAAATACCACTCGTTGAAGGCGGTTTTCGGGATGGCGAGAGCGATGGCGGGATCGAGAGGCAAAGAAAACTAAAGACATCTGCGCTGAAATCCGTTAGAACTTTCAATAAGTGACCATCCCAGACTTCACGCCCAATTCAGAGCTTCAGACTCCGGCCAATGCTCCGCGCATGGTCCAGAGCCTCGGACTTTTCTCTTCAACTGCGCTGGTGATCGGATCGATGATCGGCTCCGGCATCTTTATTGTCGAGGCGGACATCGCACGCGGCACGGACTCTCCGGCGCTCTATTTGGCCGCATGGGTGGTGACGGCGATTCTGACCATGATTGGCGCGCTGAGCTACGGCGAGCTGGCGGCGATGATGCCGAAGGCCGGTGGACAGTATGTTTACCTGCGCGAAGCCCTTGGGCCGCTGTGGGGATTCCTCTACGGCTGGACGCTGTTTCTGGTGATTCAGACGGGGACTATCGCGGCGGTTTGCGTGGCGTTCGGCAAGTTTCTGGGCGTGTTTGTCCCTGCAATTTCGACTTCGCACTGGTTGCTGCACATTGCCCACGTGCCGGCGCTGCGGGTGGGGCCGATGGTGCTGGGCAACATGGAGATTGGCGTGAACACCGCCAATCTTACCGGTGTGGTGGTGGTGTTTTTTCTGGCGATCGTGAACATGTTCGGGGTGCGGCTGGGGTCGCTGATCCAGAATGTGTTCACTTCAGCCAAAGCAATTTCGCTGGCGGCGCTGATTGTGCTGGCCTTCACGGTGGGACGGACGGCGGAAGCGTGGTCGGCGAATTTTGGGCCGGGGCTTAGCCAGCTTTGGCGCAATGCGGGGTGGAGCACGCTGCACCCGGTGCAGGTGGGCATTGGCGGGCCGATGGTGCTGGTGAACCTGGCGGTGATTCTGGCGGTGGTTCAGGTGGGGTCGCTGTTTTCGGCGGACTCTTGGAACAACATTACTTTTACAGCGGGCGAGGTGAAGAATCCCAAACGGAATATTCCGCTGTCGCTGGTGCTGGGCACAGGGTTTGTGCTGACGGTGTACTTTCTGGCATCGCTGGGCTACCTGATGGTGCTGCCGCTGCATGGGGACCCGAACGGAGCGACGGTGCTGGCGCGTGGGGTTCAGTATGCGTCAGAGGACCGCGTGGGCACGGCGGCGCTGGAGCAGATTTTCCACTCCGGCGGGGCTTGGCTGATGGCCGGAGCGATTCTGGTTTCGACGTTTGGGTGCGCCAATGGGCTGACGCTGGCCGGGGCGCGAGTCTACTATGCGATGAGCCGCGACGGGCTGTTTTTCAAGTCGGTGGGGAAGCTGAGCCCGCGCTACAAGACGCCGGTTGCGGGGCTGGTGATTCAGGCGGTCTGGGCGACGTTTCTTTGCTTGTCGGGGTCGTATAGCCAGTTGTTGGACTACATCATTTTCGCGGTTCTGCTGTTTTATATCCTGACCATCTTCGGGTTGTTTGTGCTGCGGTTCAAGCGCCCGGATGCGGCGCGGCCTTACAAGGCGCTTGGGTATCCTTTTTTGCCGGCGCTGTACATTGTGATGGCGGGTTGGATTTGTATCGTATTATTGCGATACAAGCCTCAGTACACATGGCCGGGCCTGGTTCTGGTTTTGCTGGGGATACCTGTATATCTCTTCTGGTCGCGTCAGTCGGCAAGCGAAGCTCGACAAGAGTACAAATAAAAATCCGCTGAGGAGGAAGTCCCTCGATTATGGCCAATTTGTTTCGCATTAAACCCATGTCGTTGCTAACGCAGGAAGCCGCCGAAACAGGCGAACACACTTTGAAGCGTTCACTGAGCGCGTTGAACCTGATAACGCTGGGCATTGGCGCGGTAATTGGCGCGGGTATTTTTACGCTGACTGGCCAGGCTGCGGCGCTGCATGCCGGGCCGGCGGTGGCGTTGAGTTTTGTGGTTGCGGGCATTACCTGTGCGCTGGCTGGGCTTTGCTACGCGGAGTTCGCCTCGATCATTCCCATTGCCGGATCGGCCTATACCTATGGCTATGCCACGCTGGGCGAGCTGGTGGCATGGATTATCGGGTGGGATTTGACGTTGGAGTACGCGTTTGGCGCCTCGACGGTAGCATCAGGCTGGGCGGCCTACTTTAACAGCCTGCTGCAGCAGTTGGGGTTCGTGTTTCCACCGCAACTGACCACGACGACGGGAAACATCCTGGTGAAGTATCAAGGCATCTGGATCGATAAGATGTCGTTGCCACCGGGCGTAAGCGACGCGGGGCTGCAGCATGTGACGGGATTATTCAACTTGATTGCGGTGCTGATTGTCCTGGTGGTGACGTCGATTCTGGTGATCGGGATCAAGGAATCGGCCAACTTCAATTCAGTGATCGTGATTGTGAAGGTGGGCATCGTCTGCGTTTTTCTGGCAGTCGGAACCATATTCCTGATTCATCATCCAGCGATTGCGAGGGCCAACTGGCACCCGTTTATTCCGCCGCCGGATGGGCATGGGAACTTCGGCTGGGGCGGCATACCGGTGGCGGCGGCATCCATCTTCTTTGCGTATATCGGCTTTGATGCTGTCTCAACAGCGGCGCAGGAGGCGAAGAACCCGCAGCGCGATATGCCGATCGGAATTTTAGGATCGCTGGTGGTTTGCACCATTCTGTACATTGCTGTTTCGGTTGTGTTGACAGGGCTGGTGAGCTACAAGACGCTGAACGTTTCAGCGCCGGTGGCGTTGGCGATTGACGCAACGGGCGTGGGTTGGGGATCGCTGCTGGTGAAGGTGGGCGCGGTGTTTGGGCTGGCAACGGTGATGCTGGTGATGCTGCTGGGGCAGACGCGCGTGTTCTTTTCGATGTCCCGCGACGGGCTGCTTCCCAAGTGGGCTTCGGCCATCCATCCCAAGTTCCGCACGCCGTGGATTACGACAATTGTTTTCGGCGCTTTTGCGGCGATCATGCCGGCGTTTCTGCCCATCGACAAGCTGGCGCAACTTGTGAATATCGGCACGCTGCTGGCGTTTACGATTGTTTGCGCCGGGGTTTGGATTCTGCGGGTGCGCAGTCCGCACATGGTTCGCCCATTCAAGACGCCGCTGGTGCCGCTGGTGCCGTTGCTGGGAATATTGACGGCGGTCTACCTGATGACGCAGTTGCAGGCAATTACCTGGATTGTGATGATTCTGTGGCTGCTGGTGGGGCTGGTGATTTATTTCTCGTATTCAAAGAGACATAGCAAGGTGCAGAAGCTGCCGGCTGGGATGCAGTAGGGAAGGCTGGTACGAAGTGCTGAAAATGCAAAATGGCCTCCCGGGCGGGAGGCTGTTCTGCGTTGGAAGGAAGTGCTTGCGGCCTGCTGCGGAACTGAACTAAACTAAGCGGACTTAGTTTACATGGAGGGGCGATGCGGACGATCAATATACACGAGGCGAAGACGCATCTGTCGCGGCTGGTGGATGAGGCCGAGCAGGGTGAGTCCTTCATCATTGCCAAGGCGGGCAAGCCGAAGGTGCTGGTGACGCAGATTGTTACGCTGGATGCTCCCAAACCGCGCCGCATTGGCTTTATGAAAGGGATGTTTACCCTTCCGGACAACTTCGAAGAGATTGACAGGGAACTGGACAAAGAGGTTGAGAAACTGATGCTGGGCGAGGAAGATGAATGAGGTTCCTACTCGACACGCAGGTTGCTATTTGGGTGGCAATTGGCGATCGGCGCTTGAAGACAGCCGCTCGCGCCGTTTTGAATGACCGGGCCAATCACTTCTTTTTCAGCGTTTCAAGCATCTGGGAGATTGCGATCAAGAGCGCATTAAGACGGATGGATTTTCCATACGATCCGCGCGAACTTAGGCGCCAGTTTATTGCCAACGGCTATGAGGAACTGCCAATCCTGGGACATCATGTGGTTGCCGTTGACTCGCTATCCCCTATACACAAAGATCCCTTCGACCGCATCCTGATTGCGCAGGCGATGGTCGAAGGGATCACTTTGCTTACGGCGGACCCGGTGATTGCAAAGTACCCAGGCCCGATCCGAAAAATCTGACGAGATTGGTTTACGCGGTTGTTTTGGCGCAGAATTCGTCGAAGGCGCGGACCAGTTCGCCGGCGATCTGCTGGCCGGTGGACTGCTCGATGATGTAGCGCTGCATGAGGTAGACGAGCTTGCCGTCGCGCAGGATGGCGATGGCCGGGGAGCTGGGCGGGTTGCCTTCAAAGTAGCTGCGCGCTTTGGCGGTGGCTTCGTGGTCCTGGCCGGCGAAGACGGTGATCTTGTGGTCGGGCAGGTTGGTGGAGTTGGACAGGGCCAAACGCACACCGGGGCGCATTTTGCCGGCCGCGCAGCCGCAGATGGAGTTGACCACCAGCAAGGTTGTGCCGGGTACGGCCAGGGCCGCGTCCACGTCCTCGGCGGTGCGGGTTTCGGTGATTCCGGCGCGGGTGAGTTCTTCGCGCATGGGGATGACCATCAGTTCTGGATACATTGTTGCCTCCGGGGCGGGATGTTGCCTGAAATCATTCTATCTCGAAACAGGTGCGCTCCATCACAAATCCGATGGGTGTTGGGATGAACGCGGCTTGGTCGTGTAGCCTTGTTTGCGATGGAGATTGAAGAGAACAAGCCGCTTGCGCCTTATACGACCTTTGGGATTGGCGGCCCGGCGCGCTGGTTTGTGGAAGCGGTCAGCGAGGACGAGATTGTGGAGGCGACTGGGTGGGCGCGGGAACGCGGGCTGAAGCTGTTCGTGCTGGGCGGGGGAAGCAACCTGCTTGTCTCCGATGCGGGGTTCGAGGGGCTGGTGCTCAGAGTGGGGCTCAAAGGGATTCGGGCGTACATCGACGATCATCGCTTAAGTGTGACCCGAGGTATGTGGATTTATGAGGTTGCGGCAGGGGAGGACTGGGACGGCTTCGTGGAGCGGACCGTTCAGGACAACTGCGCGGGGCTGGAGTGCTTGGCGGGGATTCCGGGGACGGTCGGTGGTACGCCGGTGCAGAATGTCGGGGCGTATGGACAAGAGGTGGGCTCGAGAATAGACCGAGTACGTGCCTTTGACCAATACAAGGGAATGTTCATCGAATTCACCTCAGAGCATTGCGGGTTTGGCTATCGGCGCAGCCGGTTCAACTCTGAGGGTCGCGGGAGGTACATTGTGACGCGGGTGGACTACCTGCTCTCCCCTGGAGGTCCGCCGACACTACGGTATCCGGACTTGCAGCGGGCGATTCTTGAAGACAAGCAAGGGGAGCATCCGACGCTGGTTGAAGTTGCAGCGGCGGTGCGGCGGGTGCGGCAGGGGAAGGGAATGCTGCTGGTGGAGGGCGACCCGGATTGCCGCAGTGCGGGGAGCTTCTTCAAGAATCCCGTGGTCAGCGAAGAGAGGCTGAAGGAGATTGCGGCGCAGGGCGAGAAGGAGCCTCCGCGGTTTCCGGCGGGAATGGGAGCGGAAAATGCAGGCCGGGTGAAGGTGCCGGCGGCATGGCTGATTGAGCAGGCGGGGTTCAGCAAAGGCTATCGACTGGGGCGGGCTGGGGTTTCGTCTCGGCATACGCTGGCGCTGGTGAATCTGGGCGGGGCAACGGCGGCGGAGATTCTGGCCTTGGCAGGCGAGATTGGGGCGGCGGTCGAGGCACGGTTTGGTATTCGTCTGGAGATGGAGCCGGTGATGGTCGGTTTTTAATCTAAAACTTTCGATTTTTCGAGGAAATCAATGAAAACAGGCCGCCTTGAGGCATTCAGCGACGGGGTTATCGCCGTGATTATCACCATCATGGTGCTGGAATTGAAGGTTCCGCATACGCCGGATTTGGCGGCGCTCGAGACGGTTGTTCCTTCGCTGCTGGTGTATGGATTGAGCTTCGCCGTGGTGGCGATTATGTGGGTGAACCACCACGCCCTGCTTGAGAAGGCTCGGCGGGCTGAGCCGGCTCTGCTTTGGGCGAACAACACTCTGCTGTTCTGGATGTCGCTGATTCCATTTGCGACAGCTTACCTGGGGCAGAACTGCCACGAACGGCTCGCGGTCGCGGTGTATGGAGGGGCGATGGTGTTTGCTTCGGCAGGATTCCTGCTGTTGCAGACAACGCTGGCGCGGCAGCAGCCTGACGATGCGGCGCACCAGCTTCTATTTCGCCGGCTGAACCATAAGGCGATGACGTCGATGGCGTCGTACGCGGCTGCGGTGGGGCTGGCGTTCTGGTCGGTGTATGCGGCGTTCGCGATCTTCGTGATTATTCCGTTGCTTTACTTCTGGCCGGAGCACAGGAGTTCCAGAGCGGATTAGCCAAGGAATCCATCGAGGAATCCGGCTACGGGGATATCAGGTGATCGGCGCTGATTACGCGGTTTTCAGATGAGAAGTCTACGACGTAGTATTCGGGAATCAAGGGAGCAAAAGGATAGGAATAGACCAACTCACTAGCGCAGTCTGGAGACGACCTCAAGTCTTGAAGGCAGGCGCCGGAGTGGTAATTTGGGCGACCCAGCAACCGAATAACTGAATCACTTGATTGGCCGACCTGTACTTGGGCGAAGTCTCTTTCAACGGCGTGGAAATGCCGAAATGAGAGAGTCCCTTTTGCAACGCAAGCCGCAAGAGTGCAAAGCAATAAGAGTGCGGCAATCCGCTTGATTCGCATGCACAGGATTCTAACGCTCGTTGCTTCTTCGATTGGCCGCAGTTGGGAAAGAGCCACAAAAACCGCGCACGGAGCATTTGTTTCCCATTCAGAACAGGGTTCAGGGTTTTCGCCAATTGGGTTTCCTGTTGCAGTGCTCCGAAAGGCTAAAAATCAGGGATTCGTCTCGCCATCCGGGGAATCTGAGCCTGCAATGCACAGCAGAACCTGGCCTGCGCTGGTAGGCTAAAACGAGACATGAAAGACGACAGGGCATGAACGACAATTTGCATCAGTTACGCTGTTTTGGATGTGGAACGCGGGTTCCAGGAACAGAAGCCCGGCCTGACTTCCGCTGTTCGCAGTGCGGAGACCTGTTTGAGGTCGAATACCCAGGGTGGGGCCAGCGCGGGGGCAATGACCGGCCCAACGCCGGGGCTCTGAAATGGCTTTGGCGGGAACGGCGCTGCTCGTCGGAGGCGCTCGATCACTCGGGCGTTTGGCGCTTCAGAGAAGTGCTGCCGATTATGGAGAGTTTTGGCAACGCGGTTACGCTGCGCGAGGGCAATACGCCGCTTTACCATCTGCCGCGCGCTTCAAAGGCGCTGGGCATCGACCAGCTTTTTGCCAAGCATCAGGGGATGAACCCGACGGGCTCGTTCAAAGACACGGGGATGACGACGGCTCTGAGCGTGGCCAAGGAGCGCGGGTTTGAGTGGGTGGCATGCGCCTCGACGGGGAACACGTCTGCCGCCATGGCGGCCTATGCGGCGCGAGCGGGGCTGCGCAGCCTGGTGGTGATTCCTGAAGGCAAGATCGCCTGGGGCAAACTGGCACAGGCCATGGATTATGGCGCGGTCACCTGCCAGGTAAAGACCGATTTCGACGGCTGCATGAAGATTTTGGTCAAAGTGGTGAAGGAAGCGCACATCTACCTGCTCAATTCGGTGAACCCTTATCGGCTTGAGGGGCAGAAGACGCCGGCGTTTGAGATTGCCGAGGCGTTTGACTGGAATGTTCCCGACCACCTGATTGTGCCGGGCGGCAACCTGGCAAACAGCTCGGCGCTGGGCAAGGGATTCAGGGAGATGAAGGAACTGGGCCTGGTGGCTCGGGTGCCGCGCATCTCGGTGGTGCAGGCTGAGGGCGCCAATCCGCTGGTGCGGAGCCTGGCGGCGAACCGGGGTGCATCGCTTGAGCCGGTTGAGGCGCATACACGGGCTACGGCCATCCGGATCGGCAATCCGGCTTCGTGGAGGAAGGCAGCACGGGTGATTCAGGAGACGGGCGGCTGGTGCCTGGATGTAACCGAGGCGGAGATTGCCGTTGCCAAGGCGGAGATTGGCGCTGAGGGGTTGGGCTGCGAACCGGCTTCCGCGGTGACGCTTGCCGGGCTGAAGAAGCTTCGTGCGCAGGGAGCGGTTTCTCCAGGAGAGACGGTGGTGCTGCTGCTGACCGGGCACACGCTCAAGGACGCCGATTACACCATCGACTTTCACCGTGGGACGCTGCTGAGGGACGAAGAGAAGGTTGGGTTGGAGGGCAGGATCGAAAGCCTTCGGCGCAATGCGCAGGTGGTTGATGCAACCGCGGAAGCGGTGCTGGCCGCTGTAAAGGGCAATGCCTGATGAGCGGTGCGTCGCCTGCAAACAGTGCTCATGTTGCGCCGGGTCCACTGAAGCTTCGCCTTCCGGCGAGCTCAGCCAACCTGGGGCCGGGCTTTGACGCGGCGGCCGTGGCTCTGGACTTCTATCTGGAGATCGAAGCTGCGGCTGCGGACGAGTTTTCGATTCTGGCGAGCGGTTATGATGCGGAACGCTGCGCCCGGCTGGAAGATAATCTGATTCTGGAGATTTACAAGGGGCTGCTGGCGCGGCACGAGCGGCCTCTGGTTGCGCTCAAGATTCGCATGGTCAATGAGATTCCGCTGGGCATGGGCTGCGGTTCGTCGGCGGCGGGCAGGCTGGGGGCGATTGCGCTGGCCAACCATTTCGGGAAACTGGGCTGGAGTTCGGAGCAGATTCTGGAAGAGGCCTGCGAACTGGAGGGGCATCCGGACAACGTAGCTGCCTGCTGGCTGGGCGGGTTTGTGGCTGCTGCCACCGAGGGGCGCAAGGTGCATGTGGCGATGGTTGCGCCGCCGCAGGGGTGGCGCGCCATTGTGGTGCTGCCGTCTGAGCCGCTGGCGACCAGCAAGGCGCGGGCTGTGCTTCCTGAGTGCTACGACCGCAGCGACGTGGTGAAGAACATTCAGGGGGCGGCGCTGCTGGGGCTGGCGTTTGCGCAGGGTCGCGGCGACCTGCTGCGGATTGCGATGAACGACCGCATCCATCAGCCGTATCGTGCGCCCATCTGCCCGCTGCTGGGGCAGATTCTGCCCTTGTCGGGGACGAATGGCATTCTTGGAGCGGCTTTGAGCGGGGCAGGGCCCTCCGTGCTGGCCATCGTCGAAAGCGAGGCAAGTGTGGCTCAGGCTTCGGCTGCGATTGTTGCCGCGGTGGCAGGGGCTCCGGAGCCTGTGCTGCGGGTTTGCCGCCTGTTGCCGGAGGGTGCATGCGTGGTGCAAGTGAGCGCTGCTTAGGCTTCTCAGCTCGGCATTTGACTCGATTTCAGCGGCTGGTTCCCGGATTCGGATACAGGTGGAAAGAGGGTGTCATTGGGGTAATCATTACCGCGAGACGTTGTCTCTTTGACCAATCACCTATTCGTGATTACTTTTCCAGATTACCTAAGATTCCTTGCTATTCAAGCGTTTTACCCATAAATTCGCAACGTGGGCAGTTCTGGGGGAGGGCTGCTCTAGCGCCCGAGGTCCTGTATGGGATTCGGGCGCTTTTATTGTGCTTCATTCGCGATCCAAGGCGGCTCGGAAGCCCTGAATCTCAGAGGATGCGGGGCGATGATTGTCGTTTTCGGCGGAATTTTGAGCTGGGGATGTTAACGGTTCCGGACTGAATTGCGACTTTCCGAGGGCAATGGGCATCTTATAAACGCACGGCTCCCGGTACAATGGTCGTAGTTGGGGTTGCCGCAAGGAGGATTATGGCTGGGTTGGGAGTCTTGGAAGTGAACGATGCAACGTTTGACCAGGAGGTGCTTCAGAGCGAGCATCCGGTGCTGGTTGATTTCTGGGCGGTTTGGTGCGGTCCATGCAAGGCGATTGCGCCCACGGTGGATGCGATTGCAGCGAAGTATGCGGGCCAGTTGAAGGTCGCCAAGGTGAATGTGGATTACAACACGGGCACTCCTTCGCGCTACGGCATTCGCGGCATTCCTGCGCTGCTGATCTTCAAGGGTGGCAAGGTTGCCGATCAGATTGTCGGCTATGTGCCGCAGGACGTGATCGAGGAGAAGATCCTGAAGGTGCTGGGCGCCCCGGCGCTGAACTGAATCTCACAGGTTTGATAGAAAAGGCCCGGCCATTGCGCCGGGCCTTTTTCAATTGAGTCTGATCCGCTTGAACCCAGAGCAGCGTTTGGGGAATTCAGGTTGATGCTGCTTACATGGATTTTAGCTTTCAGCGGTATTTGCGCAGCACGCCGAGCACGCGGCCCTGGATGGCTACGTCGGAAGCCTTGACGTAGATTGGCTCCATCTCGATGTTGGCCGGTTGCAGCCGGACCTGTGCCCCCTCGTTGTAAAAGCGCTTGAGCGTGGTCTCGGAGCCATGGACCAGGGCTACGACGATCTCTCCCTGGCGGGCGGTGCGGGTGCGCTCGACGAGGACGTAGTCGCCGCTGATGATGTGCTCGTCGCGCATGGAGTCGCCACGCACCTCGAGGGCGAAGACGTCGCGGTTTCCGACGACATCGTGCAGGGAAATGCTCTCCGGGATTTCCGAGGTTTCAACGGGCAGGCCGGCGGCGATTCGCCCGGCCAGGGGCAGCCTGTCGCTGGTGCGGGTGCGGGTTCCGGGGGGCAGCACATCGATGGACCGGCTGCGGTTGTGTACGCGGTCCAGCATGCCTTTCTTCTCAAGGTTGGTAATGTGCTTGTGGACGGTTGCCAGGCTCTTCAGCCCCATTCCGCGGGCGATCTCTTCGAAGGAGGGAGAGTAGCCGTTGCGAGTCACGAAGGACTCGAGGAAGTCGAGAATCTCTTTTTGCCTGCGTGTTACAGCCATGGGCGCATTATAGCGAATAAACAGCGAACCGCAACAACATTTTTTCGCTTTCTCTTCGCAGGAGGGATAGTTGACCTCCAAAACGGTTCCAAGGATGGGATTTACGCGTGAGCACCGGGTTGACGAGGGCGGCCTGAGGGCGGCGCCGGTGCATCGGGGAAGACCCTTCGAAGGAATTCCGCTGATGTCCGGAGGCCTTTCGCCGATAGGCGGGGTGAGGGCCTGCGCAAATTCCTCCATGATTCGCGGCCCCGAGGGACCATGATCTCGCTCAAAAAGTATCTTGACTCTCAGGTTGTAACCCCGGAAGCGGAGAACCGCTGTGGTACCGACAGCGGCCAGGATGCGAAGAACGGCAAGGCGGACAGTGGAGTCGTTGCGCTGGCCCTTTGCGCCTATGGCGCTGCACTGAGGGAGATGGGCGATTGTGGCGCGGAGGCTTGTCCGGCGCTTGGCCAGGGACTGAAGCAGAACCTGGCGCGGATTGCAGACAACCTGTCGGCGGGGGCGGGAGCCGAGGCTCTGGAGGTTGCGCAGAGTGGCACCCGGCACGAGTTGCAGGACTGGGGACAGCGCACGGCCGCGCACTACCGGCAAAAGACGACCGAGGTGAAGGGCCTGCTGCTGGTGATGGCGCGGACAGCGGAGTCGGTTGGAGAGCGGGACCAGCGCTGCGCCGGGCAGATCAGCGAGGTCACAAAGCGCCTGCAAACCATTGCCAGCCTTGAGGACCTGACGGAGATTCGCGCCTCGATTGAGAGCAGCGCCGCCGACCTGAAGACTTCTCTTGACCGGATGGCGGCCGAAGGCAAGCAGGCCATCGCCTCGCTGCGGGCCGAGGTGTCGGTTTACCAGGTCAAGCTTGAGGAGGCCGAGGAGTTTGCCTCGCGCGACGTATTGACGGGACTGCACAATCGCTTCTGGGTGGAAAGCCAGATTGAGCAGCGCATCCGCAAAGGCGGGCCTGTGTCGCTGGCCATCCTGGACATTGACGCCTTCAAGAGCATCAACGACCGGTATGGGCACCTGGTGGGCGATGAGATGCTGCAGCAGTTTGCCAAGGAACTGGGGTCGGCCAGCCGGTCGACGGATGTGATTGGGCGCTGGGGCGGCGATGAGTTCATTCTGGTGCTCAATTGCGGCCTGCGCGAGGCCGAACCGCAGATTGAGCGGCTGCGCGCCTGGGTTTGCGGGGACTATACGCTTCAGGCTCGTAGCGGCGCGATGAAACTTCAGGTGAATGCCTCGATCGGGCTGGCGGAGCTTGCCCCCGGCGAGACCATGAAGGATCTGTTGGCTCGTGCCGATGCGGCGATGTATGGACGCAAGGCCGCCTCGCGGAGCAAGGACAGCGGCACCCGTCGCTGAGTGACCTTTTGCGCCGCGCGATGGTGTATCGACCATCACCGGCGGAGCCCTCTTGACCCATTTTGGGACAGCCCCTGCTCGCCCTCCCATTCCCGCATTCCCCGTTCAGCTTTCTCAGGCGCAGGTATTGAGTTCCGTCCTCTCAAGGGCGAAGGTGAAGAAGCGCACTCGATGAGCAGTCCCTAACCCGGACTGAGCAAGCGGGAACAGAACAGAGAGAACCAGGGCGCAGGTTGAGAACTCCGATCAACAGAAAGGCAGCCATGAGGTTATTGATCGCCGAAGACGACAGGGCGTTGGGGATGTTTTTGAGTCGAGGGCTGGAGGCCGATGGGCACCGCGTTCGGCTGGCCTTCGATGGGGGGCAGGCAGTGGAGGCCTTCCGGGAAGACATGCCGGATTTGACCATTCTGGACTTGAACATGCCGGTCAAGGACGGTGAGCAGGTGCTCGCAGAACTGCGCGCCATGGATAGCGAACTGCCGGTGCTGGTGCTGACCGCGCGGCAGGAAGTGGACACGCGGGTGCGCTGCCTGGACCTTGGGGCCGACGACCTGATGCTCAAACCCTTCAGCCTGCACGAGCTTCGCGCCCGCTGCCGGGCGCTGCTGCGGCGCAAGCGCGAGGCCCGGCTGCAACTGCGCGCCGGAGACCTGGAACTGGACCGGCTGGACCACTCGGCCCGCCGCGGGGGGCTGCCGATTGTGCTCACCAACAAGGAATTTGCGCTGCTGGAACACCTGATGCTGAACAGGGGCCAGTGTATTTCGCGGGTCGAGCTTCTGGATTCGGTGTGGAATATGGAGCCGGCGCAGACCACCAACATTGTGGATGTCTATGTGAACTACCTGCGCCGCAAACTCAAGGATCCGCCACCCGGGCAACTGATCCGTACGGTGCGCGGGCAAGGCTACACGGTTCCGGCCGACCCGATTCTGCTGACCGCCGCGCCAGCGGTTCTGACCCAGTTGCCGGCGAGCCCGGTGCCTGCCACGCTCACTCCTGAAATGCTTTAGGACTTGTTAGCACATTCCAACGCAATTGGCCAAGCGCCTTTGCCTGAACCAATCTCAACCAATCTCGACCAATCTCAACCAAGCTCAACCAATCTCAAGGAGAAACCTCATGCAGCCCGTTCCGGTCTCGCAAGTCCAATCCGCTCCCCGCCATCGGGGGCGCACCGCACTGGTTGCCAGTGCCGACCGCAGCTTTCGCCAGCGCCTCGCGGAGACACTTACGGGACTCCGCTGGCAGGTGCGCGAGGCTCAAACCGGGGCCGAGGCCTGGAGCGAAGCCGAGACTGCGGCTCCGGAGGCCATCATTGTGGATTCCTGGCTTCCCGATCTCGATCTGGCCGAGTTTCTCGAGGATTTCCGCGGTCGTTTTCCGCAGACAGATCTTGTGACCGCCTCTGGTACGACCGGCAAAGAGAGCCCGCGCGGACCGTATCGGCAGGAGCTTCTTTACGCATTGCGCCGCTCTCAGGAGACTGATACGGCGGCGTGGAATACGGCTCCGGAACTGGGCGAGGGCCTTGGCGCGCCATCCCAGCTCAGGGCGTGGCCCTCTGCCGGGACCGGGCAGCCGGTCGCTGCGCTCAAGGATTCAGGGCTGGCCGGAAGCCAGAATTCGAGCCGCAACGGCGCTCCGGCTCTGTCGCTTTCGTTGCCAGAGCCGCTCAAGACTGTGCCGGTCCGCACCGAGGAGCACAGCGAGAACGATGCGCGGTTGGCTGATCGTTTGCCGGAACTGATTGGCAACGGCCCGCAAATGCTCGAAGTGGGGCGCCGAGTCCGCCTGGTTGCTCAACGCATGACGCCGGTCTTGATTGAAGGACCGACCGGGTCAGGCAAGGAACTGGTGGCCGAAGGACTGCACCGGCTTTCATCGCGCAGCAAAAAGCCCTTTGTCGCTATCAATTGCGCGGCGATTCCTGAAGCATTGCTTGAAGCTGAGTTGTTTGGGCACACGCGCGGCGCATTTACCGGAGCTGTGCAGGGACGGGTGGGGCGCATCGAATCGGCGGACGGCGGAACGCTGTTTCTGGACGAGATTGGCGAGATGCCGCTGGCCTTGCAGTCCAAGCTGCTGCGCTTTGTGGAGTGCAGCGAGTTGCAGCGCATTGGAGACAACGAGACAGTCAAGGTGGATGTGCGGATTCTGGCCGCAACGCACCGTCCGCTGGCAGAACACGCGAAGAAGGGAACCTTCCGTGCGGACCTCTACTACCGGCTGGCGGTTTTCCTGATTCATACTCCCGGGCTCCAGGAGCATGCCCAGGACCTGCCGCTGCTGGTGGATCATTTCATGCAAAAGCTGGGCAAGGATGAGCCCTTGAAGCGGGTAAGTGCCGCGGCGATGGAAAAGCTGGCCGCCCACGACTGGCCGGGCAATGTACGCGAACTGGAACACGTGCTGGAGAGGGCAGTTATCCTGGCGGGCGACAACCCGGTGGTGACGGCGCGGGAGATCGACTTTGGTCTGACCGTGAACTGAATCCGAACAAGAGGGGGAACAGAAGTATGCAGGTAGAAACCCGGTTAAGCGAACAGATTGAACGCTACCTCGATTTGGCGACCAGCCAGATCAAGCTGACGGCGGCCAACATGGCCAATGTGGATACGCCCGGCTACCGCACCGTGGGGATGGACTTCGAGGCGGAGATGCGGGGGGCTTTTGAAGATGTCGATCTTGAGGACACAGCTCCGGCCGGGATGAGCCACGGCAAAGCTTCGCGGGCGGTGCGGGTGCGGGATGTGGACGGGCTTATCTCCAGGCCCGACGGAAACAATGTGTCCATGGACCGCGAGGGCTTGAACCTGGCCGAGGCGCAACTCAAGTTCAAGGTGGGTGTGGCGGCTCTCAAAGAGCAGAATCAGATGGTTCTGGACGCGATTCACGCGGACAAGTAGTGGGTGGGGTACCGGGTTTCAGCCCTGGGGATTGGGCCCGTAAACAGTGCATTGCCTCGTTGTTCCCGCGCCAGACAAAAGGCCCGGGGCCGGGCACGGAATGCCGGGTATTCAAGGGCCGGACCTATCGGAAAAGAGGCGCAAGAATGAATCTTTTTGGAGCAATGGATACTTCGGGCGGAGCCATGCAGGCCGAACGCATGCGCGCTGAGGTGGTGGCGGCCAACATGGCCAACGCCGAGACGACGCGAACTGCCTCGGGCGGACCTTACAAGCGCCAGCACGTGGTGTTCGCGGCCAACCAGGCCGACTCGGGATTCCTCGATTCCATGAACACGGCAGCGGGTGTGTCGACGGGCGGGCAGCTTGCGGCCGCGGCGTTGCCCACGCTCAGCCTGCCGAACTCGGGCGCAGTGGCTCCGGGCGTGCATATTGCACAGGTGATTGAAGACACGGCGGCTCCGCTGAAACGCTACGACCCGGGGCATCCGGATGCGGGTCCGGATGGGTATGTCTCGTATCCGGACATTAATCCGCTCACAGAGATGGTGGATTTGATGGGCGCCACGCGTGCATATGGATTGAATAGTTCAGCGGTTCAGGCGGAAAAGGGCATGATCGTTTCGGCCCTGGAGATCGCCAAAGGCTGAGGGTTGCCGAGGGCCAAGGCCTGAGGGATCGAAACGCAGTTTCCAAGAAAGATTCCAGGAAGGATCAGGAGAGTCCAATGCTGCCAATTATCAATTCAGTCGCCGCGGCGATTCCGGGGCTGACCGGTGTCGCGGGAGCCGGGTCGTCCCCTGCCGCATTGACGGGTAGCGGGGCCGCCGCGCCGGCACCCTTTGCCGACCTGATGAGCGACGCAATCGGGCAGGTGAACCAGTTGCAGGACGAGGCGAACACCTCGGTCAGGGGCTTGATGAGCGGCAGCGGCGTCGATGTACACCAGGCGATGATCGCCACGCAGAAGGCCAGCATGGCCTTTGAGCTGACCCTGGCGGTGCGCAACAAGGCCGTGCAGGCGTACCAGTCGGTGATCGGGATGCAGTTTTAGGCCGGGTCGATTGGCTTGATCGGAAGTTGAATCGGAGCCGTCGCGGGTTGGGCGGACTCCTGACAAAGATGAGTTTCTCAAGCAGCGGAGCGCGGGGATCATGGCCACCGGAACACAGTTGGAAAAAAGCGCGCCAGCAGGCCCCGGCCCGGCTCAATGGACAGATCGGCTGACGGCGCTCGTGGCTGGCGGACAGGTGCGCTGGGCTGCCATGAAGCCGGCTCAGCGGGGCTGGGCGCTGGCGGCCGGAGTGCTGCTGCTGGGCTTGATCGGCGGCTTGTTCTGGTACGGATTGCGCACCGACTGGCGCACGCTCTACGCCGACCTGGAGCCGGAGGACGCGCGCCAGATCGGGCAGATTCTGACCCAGGCGCAGATTCCATACGACGCAACGGCGAATGGGGCCGGAATCCGGGTTCCTGCCGATCAACTGGACAAGGCGCGGCTGGCCACAGCGGCCAAGGGCGGCATCAAGAGCGGCAGGCTGGGCTTTGAGATCTTCGACAAACCCAATTGGGTGGGCTCGGAGTTTGACGAGCAGGTCAACTACCAGCGCGCTCTGGAGGGCGAGCTCGAACACACGGTTGGGTCGCTTTCGGACATTGAATCGGCGCGGGTGCACCTGGTGATGCCGCACGATTCGCTGTTTCGAGAGGAGGAGCGGCCGGCCAAGGCTTCCGTGGTTCTCAAGCTGCGGCATCGCTCGCTGGCCGACGGAGAGGCGGATGCGATTCGCAACCTGATTGCCTCGGCCGTGGACGGTTTGACCCCGGACCGGGTGGTTCTGGTGGATGCTGCCGGACACCTGCCGCTGGGGCCAAAGAGCGCGGATGCGATGCGGCTGACGGCCGAAGAGGCTCTTGAAGAAAAGCTGGTGACCACACTTGAGCCGGTGACGGGGGCCGGCAATGTGCGCGCCTCGGTTACCCTGGACTACGACGCGGCGGCTACCGACGAGACCCAGGAGACCTACGATCCAGACCAGACGGTGACCCTGTCGATGCAGCGCACGGAACAGAGCACCGGCCCCCAGCCGGTTGCCGCGGGGGTTCCCGGAACTGCGTCCAATGCGCCGAACTCGCAGGCGCTGCCGGTTTACCCGCAGCAGAGTACGCAGCCCCAGACAGCCAAGACCGAGTCGGGAACCTACGGCGCCTCGAAGACCACCAAACATGTCACGGAAAACCCCGGACGGGTGCGGCGGCTGACGGCGGCCATTGTGGTGAATGACCGGCTTGCCCAGGTCGGTACGCGCGGCAAGGCGGCGGTGTGGCAGCCTCGCTCCGCCGACGAGTTGCGCACCCTGACCGCACTGGCCCAGGCGGCGATTGGCTTTGACACCAGCCGCGGCGACACGGTGACGGTGGAGGATCTGGCCTTTGAAGAGAATCGGACCGCAACGCCGGCTACTCTGCCCAGCCAGATTCTGGCCACCGCCGAGGACTCGCCGGTGGTGGTCAAGTATGCGGCGCTGATTGCCGGCTTGCTGCTGGTGCTGGTGCTTGGCGTCCGTCCGGCCCTGCGCGGCGCCGGTCAGCGGCAACTGGGAACGACCAAGGCAGGGACGCACGCGCTGCCGGCTGGGGCCGGTGTCGCGGCGGCACCGGCCTTGAAGACGCCGGAACCGGCCGAAGTTGACCCGGAGCGGGTGCGCGCCCAGGAGATCTTTGAGCAGGTCGCGGGCCACCTGAAGCGTGAGCCGACGCAGAGTTCCAGGTTGCTGCAAAGCTGGATTCACTCCGACTAAGACGAACACGAACGGCAGATGAGACCGGGGAAGGGGCTGGACTTTGGCGGACAACGGGAGCGAAAACGGAAACTCGAAGCGCCGGAACTCCGCCAGCCTCTCCGGGTTGCGCAAGGCCGCGGTGCTGCTGGTGGCAGTGGGCGAGGAACTTGCCGGGGAGATTCTGCGCGCGCTGCCGGAAGCCGATGTCCAGCGGCTGACCGAGGAACTGGCCGATCTGCGCGGCATCTCGCCGGAACTTTCGGGGGAGATTCTGGAAGAGTTCTGGGAGATGCTGGAAACGCAGGGGTTCGTGATGCATGGGGGCCTGGACTACGCCAGCCGCCTGCTGATGGAGACCTTTGGCAAGGAGCGCGCCGACGACCTGCTGATGCTGGTGAGACGCTCGCAGGAGGAGGCTCAGGGCAATCTTGCCAAGCTGCAGCGCACCGACCCGGCGCAGTTGGGCAAACTGCTCGATTCCGAGCATCCGCAGACCATCGCTCTGGTGCTCGCGCACCTTGACCCCAAGCGGGCCTCGCTGGTGCTGGACAACCTGAGCGAAGAACACAAAGTGGTGTCGATCCAGAGGCTGGCCGAGATGCGCCAGTTTTCCCCGGAGATGGCGCAGAAGGTGGCGCACATTCTGCATCGCCGGCTGGAAAGCGTGGCCGACAACTCGCGCAAGAGCTATTCCGGATTCAAAGCCGTGGCCGATCTTTTGAACCGGCTGAATGCGGAGGAGTCGAAGAAGATTCTCGAAACGATTGAAGACGGACAGCCGGAACTGGCGCTGAGCATTCGCAACCTGATGTTCACCTTTGAAGACCTGGTGACGGTGCCCCCGGCGACCATTCGCGAAATCGTTTCCGGGGTGGACAAGCGGCAACTGGCGTTGGCCCTGCGCGGCGCCAACGACGAACTGCGCGCACAGATCTTCAAGGCCATGAGTTCGCGCGCGGTGGAAATGCTGAAGGAAGACATGGAAGTGCTGGGCCCGGTGCGCTCCCGCGAAGTGGCGCAGGCGCAACAGGAGATTCTCAACCTGGCCCGGCGTCTGGAGACCGAAGGCAAGGTGGTGTTGAAGCTCGAAACCGGAGACGAGATGCTGGCGTGAGGAAAAGCAGGAGCTAGGGACCAGGGGTTAGGGACTAGGGCTAGGGAATTGGGACCAGGGGCCGGGGAATGAGGGGATCGTTGCAGCAGACAGCGACAGAAAACAAGCATCGGGCGCCGGTGCATTTCCAGGTGTTCGAATATCCGGGCGATCCCCAGGAGCCTGAGATTGCCGGCTGGGAGTGCTGGGCTGCGACAACGGATTCTTCAGAGGATATTGCCTCGGGTCATGAGGAGCAGGGCCATTCGCACGCCATGGCTGCCGGCGAATCGGCACTGCGCGCCGAGTTTGACCAGAAACTAGCCGAAGAGACTCGCCGGTCGTTCGAGGCGGGCCGGGAGACGGGGCGCCAGGAGGGCCGGCTGGCGGAGCGCGAGTCGCAGGCCGCGGCGGTGAACGGCGCGGCCGAACAGCGCACACGGCAGGCTGCGGAGCTGGTGCAGGCCTTCGCGGTGGAGCGGGACCGGTTTTTGCAGGCGATGGAGCGCGAAGTCGTCGAATTGGCCTTGGCTGTGGCGGCGCGCATCCTGCGTCGCGAGGCGCAGATGGATCCGCTGCTTTTGACCGGCGCGGTGCGGGTGGCGCTGGGGCAGCTTTCCGGATCGACCAAAGTCCGCCTGCGCGTGCCAAACAGTGAGCTCGATCTGTGGACCGAGGCGATGGCCTTGATTCCCAACCTGGCGGTGAAACCCGCCGTTGTGGCTGGGGACCGAATGCGCCTGGGCGACTGCGTGGTGGAGACGGAGATGGGCTCGGTGGATCTGGGCATTCGCTCGCAACTCGGAGAGATTGAGCGCGGTTTTTTTGACCGTGCCGGCGGACGCGCTTCGGCTCCGGCAGCGGGTCAGGACGTATCGGGATCTGGCACGGAGGGAAGGCAGTGATGCGACCGTCAACCGGGGCAGGGGAACGGATGCTGGGCCGCTACTTTGCCGGGCTGCAGCGAGGCCAGCCGTGGCGCTGGCGTGGGCAGGTGCTGGAGTCGCTGGGGCAGACGATCGAGTCTTCCGGGCCGCTGGCCTCGGTGGGGGAGTGCTGCCAGATTCAGGATCATCTGGGCCACCCGCACATGGCGGAGGTGATCGGCTTCCGGGGGTCGAACGTGCTGACCATGCCGGTTGAGACGACCGAAGGGATTCGTTTTGGCGATTCGGTCGAGGCGCTGGGGGTGCATCCGGAGATTTATGTTGGGCCGATGCTGATGGGCCGCGTGCTGGACGCCGAAGGCAAGCCAATCGACGAAGGCCGGCCGATCGACGGCGGGCAGGCGCTGCTGCTGGATGGAGTGGTGCGTTCTCCGCTGGACCGGGTTCCGATTCGCACCCCTCTGGGGACCGGTATTCGCGTGCTGGACGCCTTGTTGACCGTGGGCCGGGGACAGCGAGTGGGCATCTTTGGCGGGTCGGGAGTGGGAAAGAGCACGCTGATCGGCATGATGACGCGCAACACCGAGGCGGATGTGACGGTGGTTGGGCTGGTGGGCGAGCGCGGCCGCGAGGTGGGGGAGTTTCTTGAAGACTCGCTGGGAGTGGAGGGGCGGAAACGCTCCGTGGTGGTGGTCTCCACCTCCGACCAGTCCCCGCTGATGCGCATGCGGGCCGCACTGGCGGCGACCACGGTGGCCGAGTACTTTGCCGCCCAGGGCAAGCATGTGCTGCTGGTGCTGGACTCGCTGACTCGATTCGCCATGGCTGCTCGCGAGATTGGCCTGGCCGCCGGCGAGCCGCCAACGGCCAAGGGATATACGCCGTCGGTCTTTACCCGGCTGGCCAAGCTGGTGGAGCGTACGGGGCAGTTCCGCGTGGGGTCGATCACGGCTTTTTACACCGTTCTCATGGAGGGCGACGACCAGCAGGACCCGCTGGTGGATGCGGTGCGTTCGCTGCTGGACGGGCATGTGGTTTTGTCGAGGTCGCTGGCCGCCGAGGGCTGGTATCCGCCGGTCCAGGTGCTGGATTCGATCAGCCGCTTGATGCCCGCCGTGACCCAGCCCGCGCATCGCGAACAGGCGGCGCTGTTGCGCAGGCTGATGGCGGTTTATGCGCGTTCTGAAGACCTGGTCCGGATTGGCGCCTACAAACCAGGGTCCGATCCGGATCTGGATCGCGCCCTGAATGCGCGCGGCGCGATGCGGGCCTTCGTTACCCAGCAGTCGCATGAACAGGTGCGTTTGAGCGATTGCATACGCCGCCTGGCCGCGGTGGCGGAGGAGATTTAGCCGATGGCCGTTTCACGCGCGCTGCGCCGCCTGCTGCGGATTCGGAATATCGAGGAAGAGCAGTGTCGGCAGACGCTGGATCTGGCGGTGGCGGATCTGGCCCGGCTTCAGCATGCGCTAGGGGAGGCGGCTGAGCGCAGCAGCGGCGGACGAAGGCTGGTGCAGGCAAGTGCCAGCAGCGGGGAATTGGCGGACCGGTTGGCGGGTTTGGAAGAGACCCGGGCTGCCGATCGCAGGACTGTCGCACTGATACCGTGGATCGCCGACGCCGCCCAGGATGTGGAAGTCCTGCGCGAAGACTACCTGTCCAAACGCATTGAGCGCCGCCAGGCGGAGACTCTGATTGAGGAAGCCGAGGCGCGGGATGCGGTCGAATTTGAGCGCCGCGGCCAGCAGGGCCTGGACGACTGGTACCGCAACCGGATGCATCGCACGCAGCGGGAGGGCGAGCGGCTTCCACCGGCGGTTCCCGGAGACACGGCAGCCTCAGAGCAAACTTGAGAGAAAATCCATAACCAGGATGGTTCCGAGGCCTGAACAGGGAAAGGACTTCCCATTCCTGACAATGCTTTAACCATTTCTCCCTCACCTTGGCACACCATCTGCAGAGTTCCAGGCATGACGATTACAGCCCGAAGTGAGATTGTCGCTGAAGGTCTTCCGATGTTGGGCCGTGGGACGGACGGGAATCCGGCTGCTCTGAATGCGCAGGGAAGGAACGCGGAAGATGCGGCAGGCGCAGAAGCCGCTGTCAGCTTTCGAACGCGCTGGCAGGCTCAATTTGCCTCCCTGGATGGCTCTGAAGCAGAGACGGGGGAAGGGCTGGCTGGGGCAGGCGCCGGCCGCGTAGGGAATGATGCGGGGAAGCCGGCAGTTTCGCCCGGCTTGGTAAAACCTGGATGGACGATGCCGGGATTGGCAGCCAACCCATCCTTCCGCCCGTTGGACCAGAAGGCCGGTACACGGGCTGTGGCGGTTTCCTTGCCGGGAGCGGGGGCAGCGATCGTTCCGGACCCGGAGCCGCCTGCCACCGGAAGCAAGGCAACAGGAAAGACCAGTCAGGCTGGCTCGGCAAGCAGCACGGATAAGCCGAAGCTCCCACGAAAAGACACGGCGATTGCAGACCTGGGCGCGATCGGTGCGTTTCCAGGTGTTGTGCCGCCGGCATGTCCAGCAGCCGCGCCGGTTGCTCAGTCAATTGTTGCGCCAACCTTAATGAAAGCGCGGCCGGGTGTGGCCGGCCCTGAACAGGAACAAGCAGCCGGGCAGGCGGCGTCCGGTGTGAAAGTGGAAGGGGATACGACAGGCGGTGCGCAGGAGGTTGAAGCTCGTCCAGTTTCCCAATTGGGCGTGCAGGACGCGGGCCAGGCCGTGAAATCCGAGGGGCGGGACGGGCAGATCGGGCCCACCGATCAGCTGAACCAGGCGCAACTCTCCGCCAGTGCCGGGCTCGCCGCGGCCTCTCAAGCGGTTGCGATTTCGGCCCCAGCCCTGGCGGGCGGGATCGCGGCTTTGAACCTACCAACAACGGCTGGACTTTCCGCCGTCCACTCAGCGCCTGGAACGGCCAAATCGGGCACCTCTCCGCATGCCGGACGCGACCCGGGAGTGCAGCAAAAGGCCAAACCAGCGGCCCATGCAGCCGCTTCAGTCGATAGCCCTCTGCCAGCTTCCGCCGTGATTGCGGGTAGCGACAACCCTGCGGCCGGCGTCCACGATGCTTCCGCGCGAGTTAAGACTGAAGCGACGGCGAGCACGCACAGCTTCCATGAAACATCGCATACGGCATCGCCGGGTCTGGATGGCTCGGCGCGCCTGGGGAGCCCGGTGGTGGTGCAGACATCGGCGAGCTCAGCCGCGGCGGGTGCGGGCCGGAGTGCTCTGCGCGAGACGTTCTCGGCGCTCGATGCCGATTCCGGAGCGGTGAGCCCCACCTGGACACACGCCGCTCCGCAACAGGCCGAGGCGGGGTTCAAAGATCCGGCGCTGGGCTGGGTCGGGGTTCGCGCCGACACCAGCGGCGGCGGGGTTCATGCGGTACTGGTGCCGGGGTCTGCCAAGGCGGCGGAGGAACTGGGCAGGCACATGGATGGAATCCACACCTATATGGCGGAACAGCACACGCCCATCGATTCGCTGGGGATGGATGCGCCGGGCGGGATGGGTTCAGGCATGGCCGGTGGCAGGGGACCAATGCCTGTGTCGCACTCCGGGATGGACCAGGCGGGCGATTCGGGCTCGAATTCAGGTTCCGGTCAAAACGGACAGCAGCAAAGCGATTCGGGAAATGGATCTGGCGGGGATCAAACCGCGGCGGGCCAGGCGGGAACCGATCGGAATGGCTCAAATCAGGGCGGTCCCGACCCGAACAGCAGGCAGGGATGGACGGAGCCTGTTGGTCAGTCGCACTCGGTAGCCGCCTCGGTGCCGGAGGCGGCATCGGGGTCTGGTTTGGAAGCGGACGGATTGGCGTGGCAGAGTGGCAACCGTATCTCGCTTGTGGCCTGATTTGCGCATTGCCTTCAAGGGCAGGATTCGAAGCGTGATTCAGGGGCATTCACGGAACGGCGCACAGAGGAAGGGGAAAAAAGGAAATGGGAGCAATGATGGGAATGTTGAGTCACTCACTTTCAAGCGTTCAGTCGCTCACGGGCGCCGGGGCGCAAGCGCAACCGCTGGCGGGGAAGGTTGTTGCAAGTCCAGCGGCGGCTGCCTCGTCCGGGACCAGCAGCACGAGCAGTTCCGACAGCAGTTCGGCCACCATCTCGTCCAACGACTTTCTCAGCCTGCTGGTGACCGAGATGCAGAACCAGGACCCGACCGCGGACACCGATCCAAACGAGTACATCAACCAGCTTGTCCAGGTGAACAGCCTGGAGCAGCTGATCTCGATCAATCAAAACCTGACCACGGCACTGGGCAGCCCCAGTTCCTCATCGGGAACGACATCCGGGGCATCCCCTTCCGTCGCCGCAACCGCCGGAGCATCGAGTCTGACGGGGCCAGCAACGGCCACTGCGCAGGCCAAGACCTCGGCCACCGGGCAATCCGTCACGCCGGTCACGCCTGCAGCGGCTTCCAGCGGCTCGGGGACCGCGGCAGCCATCGGCCGGTTTGCCCAGTCGGTTGGCGGGGGGCGGGCACCCGGAAATCTGGCGGTTCCGGCCGCGCAGCCGGCGTCAAATACGGTGGCCCACGCGCTGGATGGACACCGGCACCCGGGCACCCATCGAGGACAGCTTTCGGGAACGCCTTAGGCAAAGGAATTTGGGAAGGGAAATGCAAAGAGTCGCCGCTGTTTGAAAGCAAACCAAGCCCTAAAACAGCCGGAAACCCATTCAAAACCGCTGGCCGCAGAGGCCGCGCCACGCAGAGAAGGAGAACCACAATGCCCAGTTTTTATATCCCCCTGAGCGGTCTCAACGCCGATTCCACGGCGCTGAACACCATTGCCAACAACCTGGCCAACATGAACACCAACGGCTTCAAGGCGCAGACCACCAACTTCAGCGATCTGTTTTACCAGCAGGTCGGTTCCAATGGCTCGGGCGATGAGATTCAGGCTGGAACCGGGGTCCAGGTAGCCTCCAACAGCACGGATTACTCCGGAGGCTCGATCACCTCAACCGGCTCGTCCAACGATGCGGCCATCAACGGAAACGGGTTCTTTGTCCTCGATGGAGGCGGGGGCAGCCAGCTGCTGACCCAGAACGGCGGCTTTCAGCTTAGTTCGAACGGCACGCTGCAGACCGCCGATGGTCTATCTGTCATGGGCTATCCGGCCACCAACGGCGTGATCAACACCAACGGAGGGCTCACCGACATCAACATTCCCACCGGCCAGGTGATGAAGCCTTCGGCGACGACCAACTTCAGCATTACGCAGAATCTCGACGCCCAGTCGGCCATTGGATCGCAGACCACCGGCCAGGTTCAGATCTACGACTCGTTGGGCACCAGCTACGAGGCGACCGTGACCTACACCAACCAGGGGGACAACACGTGGGGCTATAGCGTCACAGTGCCGAATACGCTTTCGCCGAACTCCAGCATCGCGGCCGGCGTCTCCACAATCAATTACAACTTCGGGGCGAGCGGCGCCACCCTGGCGACGGTGGACCCAGGCACCAATCTCACCATCACCGGGCCAACCGCCAGCGGATCGGCGACCATCACCGCGCCGACAGTCACCTCTGGTGAGACGGCAGCAACCTACGCTACCGCGCTACAGACCGCGATCACCGCGGCCGGCATCACCGGGACCACGGTCTCATCGACAGCCGGCGGGCAGTTGAGCATTGTGGGCACCGGCATCTCGACCTCCGGCAGCGTGGTCCAGGACCCCATTGCGTCGGCCAGCGCCAGCGGAACTCTGACCTTCGATTCGAGCGGAAACCTGGTGAGCCCGGCAACCGATGTCAGCGGCATCACCTTCTCCGGCCTGTCCGATGGAGCAGCAAACCTGAACCTGAATTTCAACCTGTTTGGAGCCAGCGGCACGGGCAGCATCAGCCAGACGGCGGCGGCCTCGTCCAGTTCGGCTACCAGTCAGAATGGGTATGCAAGCGGCCAGTACGAGAGCTTCGCCGTTGACTCGAGCGGCGTGATTGCAGCCACTTACTCAAACGGTCAGACACAGAATGTGGGACAACTGGCGGTAGCAACGGTCAACAATCAGCAGGGCCTCCGGGATATGGGTTCCACGGAATACCAGGCGACCACGGCCTCAGGCAATGCCTCGGTTGGTGTAGCCGGCAGCAGCGGGCGCGGCACCATCGAGGGGAGCTCGCTGGAGGCTTCAAACGTGAATATCTCGGCCGAGTTCTCCGACCTGATTGTGGCTCAGCGCGCCTTTGAAGCCAACTCCAAGGCCGTAACCACCTTCGACACCGTTACCCAGGAAACCATCAACATGATCCATTGATTGGGCTGAAAGAAGCGGGCCCCGGTTCTGCTGGAAGTGTGTATCTGGTGGAAGGAACGGTCGACGCAAGCGAGGTTTTCTTGCCTCGGCAAAAGCCGTGATTGACGGCGGGGCTTTGAAGGGGTAGATTGATTGCGTACGGGGAAGGAGGGCAGTCCAAAAGATGCAGGCATACTCTTTCAGCAGCAAATTGCATGAGGTGGCTGAAGCCTAGGGCATTGCGCCCGGACCCCGAGGTTGCCCCGACGGAGTGAACCCTTCCTCCCGGGCCGCAACCGCATTCTTTCACGTGGATAAGCTTTCCTTGACCGATGCGACAGATAGCGAATCTTCGAATGGAGCGACGACTCAGTCGCCCAGGAAGCCCGGTCTACCGGGTATCGCTTTCGAATCATCGCGACTGGGGGCATTAGTGAAAATGCCTGGGCACTCGCGGGAGCGCGATGGCTTTCTAGACCGATAACCGCAGCTCAACGTGATGGCTCGGGATCATTTCCCGGGCCGTCACACTTTTACGCGAACCACAATGCAAGTCCTTTTCCCTGGACCGAGAAGGGAACTCAGGCCTGACGGGGCTTGATCTCGATGAACAGGGCTTTGCCCTCGGCGAGCGCTTTTCCCTCTGCGTTCAGGATTCTGGCTTCTGCCCACACCTTGCGGCCTTCGCTCCGCATCCATCGACCTTCCAGGCGCAGAGGCGCGCCAGACGGGACGGGACGAAGGTAGTCGATTTCCAGATGCCGGGTCATGGCGATGTGTCCGCGGGCGCGAATGGCCTTGCTCATGGTCTCGTCGAGCAGTGTGGCGATTATGCCGCCATGCACATAGCCTTGCGGACCCTCGTAAGCATCGGAGACAACGGGCAGCGAGACGACGGACTGATCTTCGGCGAGAAAGAACTCGAGATGCAAGCCGCCGGGGTTTGCCGGACCGCAGCCGAAGCAGCGGTTTTGCGCGGAGTGTGCCAGCGGGGTCAGGTTTTCAGCGTTCACGGTCATGCTGACTTTAGTTTAGCTGTTGAGGACTGCCGCGTATGTCTCGCGATCGACGTTGCCGCCGGTGAGCACCACGCCGATACGTCTGTCGGGAGACATGAGAGCCTTTTCCTTCAGAGCCCCGGCAAGCGCGGCGGCTCCAGCGCCTTCGGCCAGGTTGTGCGTGTCCTGGTAGAGAGCTCGCATGGCGTCTTTGATCTCGTCGTCAGTGACTTCGACGATGCGGGCGACGTTCTCCCAGATGGCTTCCATTGCGTGGGCGTTGGGGGTGCGGCAGGCGAGGCCGTCGGCGATGGCAGTGGTTGATGGAGCTTCGACAACCTTGTGCTGGGCGAAGCTGAGTGCGTAAGAAGGGGATGAGGCGGCGACTACGCCGACGATTTCGGTAGTTAGATTGAGGGCATTGCGGGCCGCGGATACGCCGCAGATGGAGGAGCCGAGGCCGATGGGCACATAAACCGTATCGAGCTCCGGCGCAGCTTCAAGAAACTCCAGCGCATAGGTGGCCGTGCCCATTACCAGGCGCTCATGGAAGGAATCGACCATGGTGAAGCCGCGGTCTTTGGCGAGAGTGCGGGCGAACTCGAGCGACTCCTGAAAGTCCTGGCCGTGCTCAAGGAGTTCAACTCCCTGGGCGAGCATGGCGCGGTTCTTTTCCCGCGAGTTGCCGTAAGGGACGACGATGACGGCTTTGAGGCCGGCGAGGCGGGCGGCCATTCCCACTCCCTGGCCGTGATTGCCGCGGGTGGCTGCGACGACTCCAGCAATGTTCGGTTGCTGCTTGAGCCAGTCCATGTAAACGAGTGCGCCGCGCAGCTTGAAGGCGCCGACCGGTGTGTGGTTCTCATGCTTGACCCAGACCTCGGCGCCTACCCGTTGATTGAGCAGGGGCCAGGTGTACTGCGGCGTGGGCGGCATGTGGCGATAGACCACTGTCTGCGCTTCGCGGATTTGGGCGAGAGAGGGAAGTTGCATGGTTCCAGCATAGCGAACGGAGATTCAGGTGGTGCCTACCGAAACCGGATTCATCCGTCCGCAGCGGTCTCGTGGTAGATTCAGGCACATGGATTTCACGATTCGTTCGGCCAGTGTGGAGGATGCAAAGGCCATCGCGTTTGTCCAGGTGGAAGGTTGGCGCAGCACTTACGGCGGCATTGTGCCCGATGCTTATTTGGCGGCGATGGATGTCGAGTCGGGCACGGAAAGCTGGAAAAGTCCTCTCGAATCGAGCGAAGTTGCCGCTTTTGTTGCCGAAGACGCTGCTGGGGTGTTTGGCTTCATTTGCGGAGGGAAGCTTCGCGAGGGGGGCGAGGGCTACGACGCGGAGCTTTACGCGATTTATTTACTTCAAGACCGGCAACGCGGCGGGGCCGGCCGGAGACTGGCCTGCACGCTGGCGGAGGTGTTGCGGCAACAGGGGTTCAAGAGCATGGTGGTTTGGGTGCTCGAAGAGAATCGGCGAGCCGTTGCGTTTTACAAGAGCCTTGGCGCGGTGCAGATTTTGCAGAAGGCGGTCAATATTGGCGGAGCTGAGCTTTCTGACCTGTGCCTTGGCTGGGCTGATCTGGATTGTTGTCTGCAGGGGCAAGTTGAAGCCCCATCGAAGCACCTTGACGGCTAGCGCCCAATTTGAGCAGACTTTAGCTGAAAGCGCGCATCGAACAGAACGAAACGAACCCAAATGGAGGCTTCCCCGTCATGATGAACCGGCGAACTGCAATCAAGCACCTTGGCGGCGCTGCGAGCGCCTTGCTGATGACCGATACACTGCTAGCCCAGAGCGCACCCGCTGCGCAGACTCCGGCTGCCCAGGCTCCGGCCGTTGCGCATCCGGCAGTTCCCACGGGGCCGTTTTCGCTTCCCGCTTTGCCCTACGCCTACGACGCGCTGGAGCCCAGTTTCGACGCCGAGACCATGCACCTGCACCACGACAAGCACCATCAGGCGTATGTCAATAATCTGAATGCGGCGGTGGCAGCGCATCCGGAGCTGGCTGGGAAGACGCTGGACGAACTGGTGATTGGCTGGGCCAGCTTGCCGGAAGGGGCGCAGATGGCGGTAAGGAACAACGGCGGTGGGCACGCCAACCACTCGTTCTGGTGGCCGACGCTGGGCAAGGGCGGCGCTGCGCCGACGGGCGAGTTGGCAAAGGCGATTGACGCGAAATTTGGGTCGATGTCTGCGTTCCAGGGCAAGCTGACCGACGCTGCAATGCATGTGTTTGGCAGCGGTTGGGCGTGGCTGGTGAAGATGCCGGACGGGACGGTGGCGATTGAAAACACGGCGAACCAGGACAGCCCGCTGACGGCGGGGAACAAGCCGGTGCTGGGGATCGATGTTTGGGAGCACGCTTACTATCTCAAATACAAGAACGTGCGTGCGGATTATGTCAAGGCCTACTTCAACGTGCTGAACTGGGACTTTGTAAGCGGGCAGTTTGCCCAGAAGGCTTAGCTGGCTCTGGGGATGAAATTAACTTATGTTGGAGGATTTTTTAGCGGGTCGGCGTTCGTTTTCGGGTTGGGCGCCGCTCTGGTGCTGGTCTCTACTGGATGCCGGAGCACCCGCCAGCTCACCGACCAGGAGACGGAGGGCAAGCATCTTTATGACGTTCGCTGCGCCCACTGCCACGAGGACAACGATCTGGCGCTGAAGAAGGTTCCGCCGAACCTGCGGGGGCTGTTTGACCACAAGAACCTGCCCAGCGGCATTCCGGCAACGGATGCCGCCGTGACTGCGAACGTGAACAATGGGCGGGGGATGATGCCGGCGTTTGCGGGGCGGTTCGACCAGGAACAGATGGCGGCGTTGCTGGCTTATTTGCATACTGGAATGCGGTGAACTGTCGCGAGGGTCACAGAAACGGATTGACGACCCGCAGGCTCCCGAATGATTGGCCATGCTGCATGTCTTCCGAGTAGAGGACCTGGCATTGCGCCAGTTGAGCGGCGGCAACGATCAGCGAGTCATACCAGGACAGGTTGAAGCGGCTGAAGACCTGGAGGGCTCCGGCGCAAAGCTCCTGGCTGAAAGTTACGCGCATAAGGGGCATAAACACCTGACGCAGGTAGATTTCGGCGTCTTGTTGCCGCATGGGCACCGCCATCTTGCGCAGGGCGACATTGAAGAACTCCTGGACCACCTGGTGACTGACTACGGCTGCCGTTGTGGAGCTTCCTTCGCGAATGAGTTCGATCGCTTTGGCACGTTTGACGGGGGCTGTCTGGTCAAGCGAGTAGACGAAGATGTTGGTATCGAGAAAGAACTTAGCGCTCATTCATCTCGTCCCTGGTGAAGTGCCGGCCGGCGTTTACGTAGTTTAGTCGCTGCATCAACGCATCAAAGCCTTCCACGCCGTGTCCAGCCTCGGTGTAGTTGGCGAGCCAAGCCCGGAACTCATCATTCAGAGTCGTCTCTCGACTGCGCGCAATCATTCTTGCGCGCTCGATCAAGTTTTCATCGGCGCTGAGGGTTACATTCTTCATGAGAATAGTGTACACGATACCGTGCGCACTAAACATTCTTCAAAACCGACGACGAAAACTGATGAGATCGCCAAGACATGGCTATTCGTAGCGAATTGCGGTGATGGGTTGGACGGCAGCGGCGCGCCGGGCAGGGATGAGGCAGGCTACGGTTGCGATCAGGGCCAGGGTTGCGGCGGCGGCGAGGAGAAGGAGCGGGCTGCCGAGGCTGAAATGCTGGTCGGCGGCCCAATGCACGAGTACACGGCCCAACACCAGCGTCAGCAGCGCTCCGGCGAGCAGGCCGCTGCCGACGCTGGCCACTATGGACTGAAAGACGATGCCGAAGACATGGGATTTGGGCGCGCCCAGGGCCATGCGGATTCCAAACTCGCTGGTGCGCTGAATGACCGAGTAGGAAACCACGCTGTAAAGTCCGACGGCTGACATGACCAAAGCCAATGCGGCGAACGCCCCGAAGAGCCAGGTGAGCAGCTTGCCGCGAGCCCACTCGGGCTGGTCCTGGATCCAGTGATCCAGGTCCTCGACGTTGCCCTGGATCTGTTGGTCGTGGTCCAGGGAGTTGACCTTGGCGCCGATGGCGTGGAGCAGGCGCAGCGGAGTGTTGTCGCTCTTGACCAGAATCTGTGTACCCATGCGCATGATGAAGGTGTAAGGAACGAATGCCTCGGGGAGGATTGGGTTGGCCAGTCCATCGTCGAGTTTATCCTCGATTACCCCGACAATCAGCAAGTTGGCGTTTCCGGTCGGCGATAGAAGTACAAAGGGAGGCGCATCGGTCAATTTGACAAAGTGGATGGAGCGGCCGAGCGCATCGCCGTTGGGGAAATAGCGTCGCACGAAGGCGCGGTTGACCATAGCCACCGGGGCGGCATTGTGTTCTTCCGTTGAATCCCAGATGCGGCCCTGTGCCATGGCGATGCGGAGCGCGGGGAAGTAGCCTGAGCTGACAAAATTGAGGCCCGAGATCTGATCGCTTCCTGAGGGCATACCCACGATTTCGACGTTTGCATTCATTCCGTTCGCTGGCGGCGTGGCATTGGTGGAGATTGCGGCCACGGTGACGCCAGGAACCTCAGCAACGGCGGAGCGGAGTTGCTCAAAGTAGGCTGAGCGCTCGGCCCATGTTTTGTAAGTCCCCTCGTGGACTGGAATCCCAACCGACATGACGTTGTGCGGGTCGTAGCCGAGGTTCATGTGGAGCATGTGGAGGAAGCCTTCGATGGCTGCTCCCGCGGCGGCGAGCATGAGCAGGGTCAGGGCAAGCTGCCCGGCGATGAGGGTGCCATGGAACCGGCGTCCGGCGACGCTGCCGGCCACTTTTCGAGAAGTGGACTGCATGATGTGGCTGAAGTCCGGCCGCGAAACCTGAATCGCCGGCCAAAGGCCAAAGAGAATGCCGGTAGTCATGGCAACGGCCATGGAGAAGAGCAGGACCGGCAAGTTGATCTGGTAGGTGGCTTCGTGCGGAATGGAATTCTGAGGCAGGTTGGCGACGATGAAGTCCAGCGTTTTATAGGCGATGGCGACACCGACGGCCGCCCCGGTAAGGGAGATGAGCAGGGACTCGGTGAGCAGTTGACGGACAATACGCATGCGGCTGGCGCCGATGGCCGAGCGGACGGCGAACTCCTGATTGCGTGTGGTGGAGCGGGCTAAGAGAAGTATGGAGACATTGCCGCAGCCGATGAGCAGGAGCATGGAGACCGCGCCGAAGAGCAGGTAGGGGATTCCGCCAAGGCGCTCGATGAAGTCGTCGTTGAAGCCGCGCAGCTTGAGGTGAAAGGGCACGGTCGGGAAGTGCCTGGGCGTCTGCTTGGCAAACTGGTGGATGAGCGGATCGAGGGCGGCCTGGGCAGCCGCCCGGCTAACGCCCGGCTTGAGACGGATGCCCACGTAATAGGCGGGTACGAGGTCCTCGGTAATCTTCTTGGGCAGGTAAACGTCGGCGTCGTCCCAGGTAAAGCGCTTGGCCGCGACGCCGACGATGGTGTAGTTCTTGTGAACCATCTGCAGCGTCTTACCGAGCACGGTTGGATCTCCGCCAAAGTGCCGCTGCCAGAACTTGTAGCCCAGCACGACCACCGGCTGCGGATCTTGGCCATCGACGGCGTCGGATGGCTGAAGGCCGCGACCGAGTGCCGGCGGGACGCCAAAATACTGGAAAGCATTGGAACTGAAGAAGTCGGCGGCGACGTCTTCGGGCAGATCCGCGCCGGTCACCGTCAGGTTCCACTCATCGGCCAGGAAGGCGTCTTCGACCACAGGTGAGTTGCGAATCTCCTGCCATTGGCCGGCGGTAAGGCCCATACCGTTCTGCTGTCCTTTGCCGGTGTCGGTGCGCATGTGCACCATGCGGTCGGAGTGAGCGTAGGGGTAGGTGTCGACCAGGAATCCCCAGACCACGCTGAACACGGCAGTGGTGGCGCCAATGCCAAGGGCCAGGGAGAGCACCGCGGTGAGCGTGAAGCCGGGAATCCGAATGAGCTGCCGGACTCCGTAACGAATGTCCTGAAACAGGGATTGCATCCTCGTGCCTCCACTGCAGTCGAAGTTGTTTGTCCGCTTGCGCGCCACTCCGGATGGGCTGGCAATGACGGGGATGCACGTTCGGGACCAACCTGCTGATCGCTAAGTTGTTGAATCCATGTGAAGATAGCCCGGAGCAGTGAATTCCGGTGTCCGCTTCCGGCATGTGGATGTTCGGAAATGGACAACAGCGGGCTGCAGATTCACGCTATACTCAGGATTGCTATGGCAACCGAGAAAACCTTCTACCTTGAGACCTTCGGCTGCCAGATGAATGCCCATGACTCTGAAAAGGTGATTGGCACATTGGAGCAGCAGGGTTACCGCCAGGTCGAAGCCGAAGAAGACGCCGGCCTGATCCTCTACAACACCTGCTCCATCCGCGATAAAGCCGAGCAAAAGGTCTTCAACCGCCTGAACGACTACAAAAAGCTGCACAAGGCCGGGAAGCGCTTCGGCGTGCTGGGCTGCGTGGCGCAACAGGAGGGCGAGAAGATCTTCGATCGCGCTCCCTACGTCTCGCTGGTCTCAGGGTCGGCCTCCTATCGCAAACTCCCTGAGATGCTGGCTCGCCTTGAAGCCGGAGAGACGCGCATCACTGGCCTCGATGACCGCCAGACAGACGAGACCTTCGAAACCGAGTTCACGGCGCGCAAGAACCCCTACCGCGGCTACATCACCATTATTGAAGGTTGCGACAAGTTCTGCGCCTACTGCGTGGTGCCTTACACGCGAGGCAAAGAGCGGAGCCGTACTTCGGCGTCGGTGCTGGAAGAGGCCCGTCGGATTGTTGACCTGGGCTATACGGAAATCCAGTTGCTCGGCCAGAACGTGAACAGCTATAAGGACCCGGAAGGAAAGTTGAGTTTTGCCGAGTTGCTCACGGCTGTCGGACAGGTGCAGGGGATTCGCCGCGTGCGCTTTACCACCAGCCACCCGCGCGACTTTACCCGCGACATCGTGGAGGCCATCGACGCTAATCCTACGCTTTGCGACCATGTGCACCTGCCGGTTCAGTCCGGTTCTACGCGCGTGCTGAAGAGGATGGCCCGGGAATACACCCCGGAGTGGTACCTGGAACGCATCAGTTGGATCAAGGCGGCACGACGGCCGATTGCGCTTTCGACCGACATCATTGTCGGGTTTCCGGGCGAGACGGCCGAGGACTTTATCCAGACCATGGACCTGCTGGCGGAAGTGGAATACGATTGCGTCTTCGGGTTCAAGTATTCGGGAAGGCCAAATACGCCGGCGTTAACCATGATTGACTCCATTCCGGACAGCGAAAAGTCGCAACGGCTTCAAGTACTGCTTGACCGTCAGCGCGAAATTCAACGGATCAATTATGCCAAGCACTTAGGCGAGGTAATGCAAGTGATGGTTGAAGGAGCGAACCCGGCACGCGGCCAGGTGACCGGCCGAAGCAGCCAAAATAAACCGGTCAACTTTACATGCGGGCAACTCATTGCTCCCGCGCCGGGGAGTTATAGCCGGGTGAAAATTACGGCTACGCATCCCAACAGCCTGGTTGGCGAGTCAGTCTAGTATTGGAGACGTGGGTAGGTGGAAGTTGGGCAGGGGGAGTCGGATGGAGAGTCAAAAGCAGAAGGCGGATAGAACCGGTTCGCACCAGGACACAGGCCTGGTTGAGGTGCGTATCCGCGGGTTGATGATGGACCCCGCAACCAACATGCCGATCATCGTGCTCAAAGACGTTGCGTCCGACACCGTAATGCCAATCTGGGTGGGCTTCTTTGAGGTAAAGGCCATCTCCGACGAAATCGAGAAATCCGCATCGCTGCGTCCCATGACGCACGACCTGACCAGAAACATCATCCAGAACTTGAACGCTCATCTGGAAAGAGTTGTTATCACAGAACTTAAAGATGATACGTTCCTCGCCGTACTGTTCCTGATGCAGGGCGAGGAGCCGGTCACTATCGATGCGCGCCCCTCGGACGCCATCGCCCTGGCGCTGCGTGCCGACTGCCCGATTTATGTCTCAGAGAACGTGCTGCAGGCGGCACGTTTGAACGCATCTGGATCTCCTGAGGGCCCGTCAGCCGAGCAGTTGCGCGGTTGGCTCGAGGGCCTGAACGACGAAGACCTTGGGCGCTACAAGATGTAAACCCTGCGTGGAGCGGCCATCGCATAGAGCGGCGTTTGCATTGAACGGCGATTGCGTGGAGCAGATGTTGATAAATTTAAACAGTTTGCCACGCCGCGCCGCGCTGCGCATTCTGGCCGGTTTTGCCTTGGCCAGCCCTTTGCGAACATTTGCCGACTCACCAGAGCGGAGGTTCGCAGCAATCGAACGGGGGATTGGCGTAAAGCTGGGGGTTGCAGCGCTCGACACCGGGACTGGACGCACCTTCAGCCATCGGGGTGCTGAGCTTTTCCCCCTGTGCAGCACCTTCAAATTCCTGCTCGCAGGCTGCACCTTGAGCCGTGTGGACGCAGGCAAAGAGCAATTGTCTCGCTCTATCCTATACACAGACAAAGACTTGCTTGAGTATGCACCGGTCACGCGTGGCCATGTCAAAGAGGGAGCGCTTTCGGTAGGGGATCTTTGTGCGGCCGCTGTCGAGGTGAGCGACAATGCGGCGGCTAACCTGCTGCTGGCCCAGGTTGGAGGGCCGGCCGGTGTGACAAGCTTCATTCGATCGCTGGGCGACCCGGTCACTCGACTTGACCGCACAGAGCCGGATTTGAACAGCGCGCTGCCCGGCGATGTGCGGGATACGACCAGTCCTACCGCCATGCTGAACTTGATGAAGGGACTGCTGACGGGAAGGTTTTTGCTCCCAGCGAGCCGCAACCGGCTGATTGGCTGGCTGGAGAAATGCGAGACCGGGGGAAACCGTTTGCGCGCCGGGGTACCGAAAGACTGGCGTGCCGGAGACAAGACCGGAACGGGGGAAAACGGCGCAATCGGCGACATTGGAATCTTTTGGCCCCCGAACAGGGCTCCCATTTTGATTGCCGCGTATGTCATTGAGGGCAGTGCACCAAGAGCCCAGCGAGAAGGGGCAATCGCCTCAGCGGCGCGGATCATGGCCAGGGAATTCCGCCCTCTTTAGAATCATGGGGTTCAGTATACAGAATATCCGTTATCAGACATTGGCCCTATATCGGATACTCCCTAGTTTCGGATGCCTGCAAGCAGAATTTCGATTTCCGCCTTCTCGGCTGCTGGAACCGGGAGCAGCGGTGACCTTGCGCGGCCGCCGTAGTAGCCGTTGAAGTCACAGGCATATTTGACGCCGCTGATGCCGAGCTGCCCAACAATGCGCTGGCCGGGTCCGGCGATGCGCGCCTGCTTCTCCGCGGCGAGTTTTTGGTCGTGATCCTTCCATGCCAGATAAACCTCCTGGCAAGCCTGAGGCGCGCAGGCCGCAAAGCCAAGGATCGCGCCGGAGGCCCCTGCTTCGAGCGCCTCCAGCAGAATGGACGATGAGCCAGTCAGGATCTGGAAGCCAACTTCCTTTGTCCGGGTCTTGAGGGCGGCAACCGGCGGAGCGGTAGCCACAGCCGAGCCGCCGGCGAGATCGTCGGCGGAGACAAATGTGCTGGCCTGGACCTCTGGTTTGGCAGCCAGCATGCGGCCTGTTACGGCCTCAAAGATCTGGGTCACGGTAACGGTGCGTCGCGGCGCACTGCGGGTGGCTTCGATTGTGGCGCCAATCCGGCCAAGCTCCCCGCTGGAGTCCTTGATGCCGATGATGTTGGGGTGCTGCGCGAGTTCGGCAATCACGTCAATTGGGATGCTGTAAGGGACGCATCGCGGAATGTTGTAGAGCATCACCGGCAGCGGCGAACGATCCGCCACGCTGCGGAAGTAATTGAGAACCGCGGCCGTCGACATCTGGCTGGCATAGTAGGTCGGCGTCCGCACCAGCACGGCGTCGTAGTGGAACGCCGCCGCGGCATCCGCCAGCTCAACCGTATTCTTGACGCTTTCGCGCCCAACGCCGGCGATCAGCACCTTTTCCGGTGCGGCAGCGTCGGCAGCCACGCGAAGCACTTCGCGCGACTCGGTCTCATCCAGCGCCACAGCCTCGCCGGTAGAACCGAGCAGCAACATTCCAGAGAGGAGGCTCCGCGAGTAGCGTGCGACATTGGCTTCCAGCTTGCGGAAATAGATTTGCTCGTTCGGATAGAACGGCGTGGGAACAGCGGCGAAAATGCCCTCAATCAGCATGTTCTTATTGTAGTGCCAGAGACGCAGTTACCTCCGCTTTGCAGGGCTTCGCGAACGAAAGTGGAATTGTGGTGCGTCCTTCGCAAGCCTATGGTAAATAGACTATAGTCTGAGGAAAGATCGGTTTAGGAGCTGTGCGGATGGAGCCTTTGTTGCAGGTGGATAAGGAAGAACAAAATTCCGCCAAGCTGTCCAACCAGGCCGTCTGGTTTTTTGGCCATACCGCTCTTGCGCTCGGGTCGTGGCTGGCCCTGATGATGCTGGGCAATATTCTCAACCCTTCCGGCGTGCCTCAGTCGTTCATTCTGCTGCTGTCAACTTGTGTGCCGTTGATTGTGGGCTTTGCGGTAAACAGCAAGCGGCAGGACGAGATGGCGACCCTGGTCTGGCTCATCGGTCTGGTCTGGGTTCTGATTATCAGCCTGTGGATTCTCGACATGCCCACCGGCCCAAACGCCTGCCTGCAGTGTGACGCGACTGAGAAGCTTTCGCGGACGTTCCTCAGCCTTCCCAGCCCCAGCGGCCTCATCGATAACGATGGGCCTTTCCTGGGCACCTGGCCCGCCGCCGCACTGATCGGCTATGCCATCGGCGCACGCTTCGCGATGAAAAAGAAGTAGTAAGCGAAGAACCTGCTGAGATGCGGGTCAATTCCCTGCCTGTCGACCTCGTTGCACTTTAGAGCACTCGCCTTGGAATGCCGGTGTTCCAACCCACACCTATGCTGCACAATCACACGGCGTGTTTACGGATCATGGCCTCAACGTTCCCTCATTCTGCGCACCGCCTCCCAGGTTTCCTCAGACTCCCGTATCCGCGTGCAGTTGCTGCAGGGCGTAGACGGTTGTTATCTGCCGTTGCATGGCGGCAATTCCCTCGGCAGCAGCCTGGGCCGCGGCGATGGTGGTGATAGTCGGAATGCGCGCGAGCACCGCGGCACGGCGAATCGCCTTTTCGTCGAAGAACGTATCCTGCCCGCGGGGCGTGTTGATTATGAGCTGAATGCGATCGCCTTTGATGAGGTCAACCACGTTCGGCCGGCCTTCTTTCACCTTGAACACCCGCTCCACGCTCAGGCCAATGCTCTCCAATACGTTGGCCGTGCCTTCGGTGGCCACAATTTTGAAACCCAGATGCACATAGCGCCGGGCCAGTTCCATGGCCGCGTCCTTGTCATGGTCGTTGACGCTGAAAAAGACGGTTCCGCCGCTCGGCAGCACTTGTCCGGCAGCGAGCTGTGCCTTGGCAAAAGCTTCACCAAAGGTAGCCGCAACGCCCATTACCTCGCCGGTGGAGCGCATCTCCGGGCCCAAAACAGTGTCAACGCCGGCGAACTTGTTCCACGGAAAGACGGGCGACTTCACGTAGTAAAAAGTGCCGGTTTCCAGATCCTTCCCGCCTGCCAGTTGACGAGGCAGAAGTTCACGCAGCTTGCGGCCCGTCATCAAGCGCGCGGCTACTTTGGCCAGCGGGATGCCCGTAGCTTTTGAGACGTAAGGCACGGTACGCGAGGCGCGCGGGTTGACCTCGATGACGTAGACATGGTCCGCGCCCTCCGCGTCGCGCTGAATTGCGAACTGGAGGTTGACCAGGCCCACGACCTTGAGCGCGAGGGCAAGCTTGCGCGTGTAGGTGCGCAGGACTTCCAGGGTTTCCGGGCGGATGTTGACGGCGGGAAGGACGCACGAGGAGTCGCCGGAGTGGATGCCGGCCTCCTCAATGTGCTGCATGATGCCGGCAATGATTACATCTTCGGAGTCGCAGAGCGCGTCGACATCGACCTCGGTCGCATCCATCAAGAAGTGGTCAACGAGCACCGGCCGCTCCTGGGAGTACTCAACCGCCTGCTTCATATACTGGGCAACGGCCTCGCCGTCATAGCAGATGACCATGGCCCGGCCGCCGAGGACATAGCTGGGACGGACGAGGACCGGGTAGCCGATGCGCTCGCCGATGGCCAGAGCCTCGTCAACGCTGGTGGCGGTGCCGCCGCGAGGCTGGGGAATTTCAAGCTCTTCAAGCAGCTTGCCAAAGCGCTTGCGGTCTTCGGCCAGGTCGATGGATTCGGGTGAGGTGCCGATGATGGGCACGCCCGCCGCACGCAGCCGCTGCGAAAGGTTGAGCGGAGTCTGCCCGCCGAACTGCACAATCATGCCGATAGGTGCGCCGGATTGCGCTTCGTGGTTGTAGACGGCGAGGACGTCTTCGAGGGTCAACGGCTCGAAGTAGAGCCGGTCGCTGGTGTCGTAGTCGGTGGAAACGGTCTCAGGATTGCAGTTGACCATGATGGTCTCATAGCCGTCGTCCTTGAGTGCGAAGGCGGCGTGGCAGCAGCAATAGTCAAACTCGATTCCCTGCCCGATGCGATTTGGACCCGAGCCGAGGATGATGATTTTCGGCTTGTCGGTCGGGGGCGCCTCGTCCTCTTCGTCGTAGGTGGAGTAGAGGTAGGGGGTCATGGATTCAAACTCGGCGGCGCAGGTGTCCACCAGCTTGAAAACTGGCTTGATGCCCTTGGACTCGCGCAGTTCCCTCACCCGCTGGATGCCGGCGTGGCCTTCGAGCTTCCACTCGGCGGCGATGCGTTCATCGCTGAGGCCGAGGCGCTTGAGTTGGCGCAGGTGGTCATAGGTGATCGTCTCCGGCCTGGTGGCGGAGATATTCTGCTGCTCGAGCGTGATTTCCCGGATCTGGTGGAGGAACCAGGGGTCCATGGTGGTGAGACGGGCGACTTCCCGGACGCTCATGCCGCGCTCAAAAGCGAAACGAATGTAGCCGAGGCGCTCAGGCTGCGGGGTGACGAGGCGCTGGGTCAGGCGGCGGGGTTCCAAGTTGATTTCGGCCCCGGTCTTCTTGCCGGTCTCAAGGGCGCGCCAGGCTTTCATCAGCGCTTCCTTGAAGGTGCGACCCATGGCCATGACCTCGCCGACCGACTTCATCTGCGGGCCCAGCGTGTCGTCGGAGCCGGGGAATTTTTCGAACTGCCACTTGGGGATTTTGACGACGACGTAATCGATAGTGGGCTCGAAACAGGCGGGCGTCTTGCGGGTGATGTCGTTGGGAATTTCGTCGAGAGTGTAGCCCACGGCCAGCTTGGCGGCGATCTTGGCGATGGGGAAGCCGGTGGCCTTTGACGCCAGCGCCGAGGACCGCGAGACGCGCGGGTTCATCTCGATCACCGTCATGCGGCCGTCTACGGGGTTGACGGCAAACTGCACGTTGGAGCCGCCAGTTTCTACGCCAATCTCGCGCATGACGGCGATAGCAGCGTCCCGCATCTTCTGGTATTCGCGGTCGGTGAGGGTTTGCGCCGGGGCCACGGTGATGGAGTCGCCGGTGTGGACGCCCATCGGGTCAAAGTTTTCAATGGAGCAGATGATGATGACGTTGTCGGCCAGGTCGCGCATCACCTCGAGCTCGTATTCCTTCCAGCCGAGGACGGACTCCTCGATCAGGCACTCGTGGACGGGGGAAAGGTCGAGGCCGCGGGCAAGAATTTCCATCAGCTCTTCGCGGTTGTAGGCGATGCCGCCGCCTGATCCTCCCAAGGTAAAGCTGGGGCGGATGAGGACCGGAAAGCCGAGCTTGCCGGCAAAATCGAGACCGTCGCGAAGGTTGTTGACGAGCGCGGATTTCGAGACTTCGAGGCCGATGCGGATCATGGCGTCTTTGAAGAGCAGACGATCCTCGGCTTTCTTGATTGCCTCGAGTTTGGCGCCGATCAGCTCGACGTTGTACTTGTCGAGAATGCCGGCGTCGGCCAGATCGACGGCGAGATTGAGGGCTGTTTGGCCGCCGACCGTCGGCAGCAGCGCGAAGATGCCTGAACCCGGCTTGTCGGTGAGCATCTGCGACTCAATACGGATGATTTCTTCGACGTACTGGGGCGTAAGCGGCTCGATGTAAGTGCGGTCGGCCAGCTCGGGATCGGTCATGATGGTAGCCGGGTTGGAGTTCACCAACACCACCTCGTAGCCCTCCTGCTTAAGGGCTTTGCAGGCCTGGGTGCCGGAGTAGTCAAACTCGGCGGACTGGCCGATGACGATCGGGCCGGAGCCGATCACTAGGATCTTTTGTATGTCATTTCTGCGTGGCATTTACTTTTTCTACTTCCTGAGAGTTTTTGCTGTTCAAGCTTTGAGATGGTTCTGGTTGAAGGGTACGGGCTTCAGCCCGTACATCCATGCTGCCAATGACTGTGGGCTTTACAGGCTGCGGAAAAACTACCAAATGGCCGAAGTTTTGAAAGGGCACGGCTTCAGTCGTGCCGCAAGTGGCTGAAAATAAACGCTGGGCTTTAGCCCCCGAGGGATGTTCTTTGTGAATCTTGACTCAAAACCCGACTTTTTCCGCAGCCTCTGAAGCCCGTACCCTTCATTTCTTCCAGGCTCGAATCTTGCTGGGCACGACTGAAGTCGTGCCCTTTCAAAGCAATGCTTACGCAAAAGAGCGGGGCAAATGCCCCGCCTCTTGAAACTCTTGAACAGTTCGATACTTGAACTAAGGTGCCTCATCCCTTCCACTCCTCCATCATCGTGCGGAAGTCCCGGAACAAATAATGCGAGTCGTGCGGGCCCGGCGCAGCCTCCGGGTGGTACTGGACGCTGAACAGCGGCAGCGTCTTGTGGCGCAACCCTTCCAGCGTCTGGTCGTTCAGATCCACATGGGTCAGTTCAACTTCGTTGGCGTTAATGGAGTCGGGATCGACGGCAAAGTTGTGATTGTGGGCAGTAATCTCAACCTTGCCGGTAGTGTTGTTGCGCACCGGGTGGTTGCCGCCGTGGTGGCCGAATTTCAGCTTGTACGTCTTGCCGCCCAGTGCAAGGCCGGTGAGCTGATGGCCGAGGCAGATTCCAAAGACCGGCACGCGCCCCAGGAACTTCTGGATTGCCCGCACCGCGTAGTCCACCGGCTCCGGATCGCCGGGGCCGTTCGAGAGGAAGACGCCGTCCGGCTTCAGTTCCAGCACGTCCTCAGCCGAAGTCTCCGCCGGAACCACCGTTACGCGGCAGCCCTCACGCGTGAGCATGCGCAGAATGTTGTTCTTGATGCCGAAGTCATAGGCGACAACGTGGAGCCGGTTGTGAAACACCGGGTCCGCACCAAAGCCTGAGGTCAGGAATGGATCACCGGACTGGTTGCGGGTGTCGTCCTCGTCGAAGCTGTAAATGGCCTTGGTCGAGACTACGCGCGCCAAGTCTGTTCCATCCATTTTGCGGATGGCCAGGGCCTTGGCGACGAGCGCATCGGGATCGCTGACATCGGTTGAAATCACGCCGCGCATCACGCCATGGGTGCGCAAATGCCTTACCAGCGCTCGAGTATCAATCTCGGCCAGCACGGGCACGGAATAACGCTCCATATACTCGTCGGTGACCTGGTCGGAGCGCCAATTTGAGCTTATGGGCGAGAATTCGCGAACGATCAGGCCCTCAATAAAGGGCTTGGCTGACTCGTTGTCTGCCTGACACGTGCCGTAGTTGCCGATCTGGGGATTGGTGAGAACTACAATTTGCCCGGCATAGGAGGGATCGGTAGCGATCTCCTGGTATCCGGTTAAAGAAGTATTAAAAACGACTTCACCCTGGCATTCACTTGGGTGACCAAAGCCGAGGCCGCGAAAGATGCGCCCGTCCTCGAGCGCTAAGATAGCCTGCATCGCCTCTCCGGGGAGTGGATTCAATCGATTTTAGCAGGTTTGAGCCCTGGGTTCACTGGGGTGCGCGATGGGTTGTGGAATTGACGGTCAAATTATCGCTGCACAGATGGGGACGAATGAGAAAAAGTGGCTGTTTCTCACGTCTCAGCGCAGGGCAAACGCATTTGAAAATCGATCGAACCACTGAATGCGCCTTCAGGCAGGCCTGCAACCCGATTCCCCGATACCCCGTCAAAAAAAGCAAGACCCTCCCCCAACTGACTTTGACTAACCTACTTAAATACAACAACTTCAACCCGCACCAAATGTGCAGGCAATTACCCCCTTTTGGCGCACAATCCTTGTAGGGGTGTTTCTCATGCCAAAATCGTCCAGCAAAGCGCAACCCGCGCCCTCGCCAATTCCATCGCCCCGCCTTTGCCCCTGTTTTCTAATT
>Ga0302187_10000130_pt1 | contig 70949 bp, 57 predicted proteins | sample II_Bog_E1_3_FD_202120 | JGI IMG/M metagenome (GOLD analysis project Ga0302187, IMG submission 202120) | Peat permafrost microbial communities from Stordalen Mire near Abisko, Sweden - II_Bog_E1_3 | ecosystem: Environmental > Terrestrial > Soil > Wetlands > Peat | place: Sweden: Abisko...
GACCCGCATGCCCAGCCCAACATCGATATGATCCACGCCAGCTTTGCGGCACTGGCAAGGAAATGGGCACCGCGCGCAAGAAAGGTCAAATAGGCCGCGTCAACGCCGCATTCCGTCGGCGCTTACGCTGATGGGGGCTATGCCGGCGAAAAACTCCGCGCCGCGCTCGCCAAGATCGGCACATGGACGCTGGAAATCATCAAGCGGTCGGACACTGCCAAGGGCTTCAAGCTACTCCCGCGCAGGTGGGTCGTTGAACGCACCATCGCCTGGCTCAACCGAAACCGCCGCCTCGCCAAAGACTTCGAGCGGACCATCGAAAGCGCCACCGCCTGGCTCTTTCTCGCTTCCGTCAACCAAATCACCCGCAGAATCGCAAATGCCTGTAATCAGGCCAGTTCTTTATGAGTCAGCCTCTTAGCCAGCGGTCTCGTGCGACCGTACCGAAAGGCCGGACATATGGTAGCAAGCGATCCGATCGAATTTTCCGTTCAGCTCTTGCAAGAGGAGCCGTCCACATATGGAACTGAACCCCGCTCGCGTCCATCGCCGAGGCCGCCTGATGGCAGCCGTCACACACGTCTTCATGCTCGAATATGTGACTGAAATCCTCGGCGAGCATCCCGAACTGATCGATGCCATCGTCGCCAACGACGATAATCTCTCATACGGTTCGATCATCACCGTCAGCGCCGGCCCCGATGACCACCGCTCCGCAATCACAGCCAACGGGATCAACAAACTGCGCAACTGGTCAATGACCTGCGCCGACTGGCTCCGATCGGAACTGAACGACGGGGGCGCCGTCGCCGTGATCACGCCCAAATCGAACCGCAAGCGCCAGATCGACTGAGATTTCCATGCCTGCCGCTGGCGGCAGCGTCAGGGTCAACGCTCAAGCTCCCCCGACAATCTCGAGAAACAGTTTCATCACCATCACCCCTTCTGACGACACAAAAGACTGACATAATCAGCATCGAACGCTATAGTTCGGCCTAGTTCACCACGATACGGATCATTCTTTATGTATAAATATGTGAAGCCTCCGAAAAAATTACAATTTACGATTTCCTTTGATAAACATTTAGCATCCTCCGTCTCCGCCACGACTTGAAAATTCGTAACAGCGCTGAAGACGGCACGACTTTTCAACCCAGATCGACGCAAAACGCAAGGCCGCAAGCGCACACCAGACCTCGTCGCCTGCACAATCGCGGGGGAAGTTTGGCAAAGCGCACGCGCCTGCCCCCCTCCTGACCACCATCGCCACCGGCGACCACTCCAAGCTCGCCCCGACCAACATCGAGCGACAAATTCAGCCGGCACGCCCTGAGTAGTTTCCGACCGCTGACGACACCCGCCCCACACGTCACTCCAGATATCCGCGATGTCCCCCCTGGGTCGCCGCTCTGGAGACAACCCTTGCCCCGCACCGATGCCCCCCGCTCGTCGCAGAGCCTGTTCGAACCCGTGCGCGTCGGTGCCTTCACGCTCGACAACCGCATCGCCATGGCACCGCTGACGCGCAACCGCGCGGGGCCAGGGCTGGTCCCCGGGCCGTTTGCCGCCGAATATTATCGCCAGCGCGCCTCGGCCGGGCTGATCATCGCCGAGGCCACACAGGTGTCAGCGGAGGCGCAGGGCTATGCCGATACCCCCGGCTGCTACACCGAGGCGCAAGTCGTCGGCTGGCGCGCGGTGACAGATGCCGTCCATGCCGAGGGCGGCAGCATCGTCGTGCAACTCTGGCACACCGGGCGGGTCTCGCACACCAGCTTCCAGCCGGGCGGGCAGGCGCCGGTTGGCCCCTCGGCGATCCGCGCGCGGATGCAGACGTACCTTGGCGGACAGGGCTTCGTCGATTGCTCGATGCCGCGCGCGCTGGCCATCGACGAGATCCCCGGCATCGTCGCCGATTTCCGCTGGGCGGCGCTGAAGGCGATCGACGCGGGCTTTGATGGCGTGGAGATCCACGGCGCCCACGGCTACCTGCTCGATGCCTTCCTGCGCGATGGCACCAATGTGCGGACCGACGCCTATGGCGGATCGATCCCCCACCGCGCCCGCCTGCTGATCGAGGTCTGCGAGGCCTGCGCGGCGGCGATCGGCGCGGATCGGCTGGGGGTCAGGATCTCGCCGGTGTCCACCGCCGGCGATTCGCGCGACAGCCATCCACAGCCGCTGTTCGAACATGTGGTGCGGGCGCTCAACCCGCTCGGGCTGGCCTACATGCACGTTGTCGAGGGCGATACGGGCGGCGACCGCCATAACCTGCCCTTCGACTATGCCGCGCTGAGGGCCTGTTTCGATGGCATCTGGATGGTTAACAACGGCTATGACCGGGCGATGGCGATCGATGCGGTGGCCAGCGGGCGTGCCGACCTGGTATCGTTCGGGCGGGCGTTCATCGCCAATCCCGATCTGGTCGAGCGGCTGCGCCGCGATGCGCCGCTCAATGCTATGATGGCGCCGGCGACGATCTATGGCGGCGGCGCGCATGGCTATACCGATTACCCGGCGCTGGCGGCGCAAACGGCCGTGGCCTGACCGACGCGGGCCGCGGCATGCACGGCACCGCATCGATCTGGTCCGAGGCGGCCGCCTGGGTCGAGGCGATCGGCGCGATTGCGGCCGTGATCGGATCGGGCTGGGTCGCCGCCAGCGAATCGCGCGCCGCACGCGGCCGCGAGGAACGGGCCGCCACCGCCGCAACCGCCCGCGAGGCGCAGGCGAAGCTGGCGACGCGCACGGCGGCGCTCAATCTGGCGATCCTGGCCTCGATGCAGATCCATGACCTCCACGCGCTGCTGGTCGACGAGGCGTGGCGCGGCCGGGTGGCGCGCGTCTCGGCCAGCCGCAGCCTGCTGGCCACCGAACGGATGCTGACCGGGTTTCCGCTGCAATCGCTCGGCGAGGCGCGGGCGATGGTCGAGTTCGCACGGTTCCCGGCCTCGCTGGCAACGGCGGCGGAGATCTATGCCAACCTCGAAACCGCAGTGCGCGCCACCAAGATCGGCGATCGCGGCACAATCTTCGATGCCAGCAACGAACAGATGGCGCGGCTGGACAAGGCCACCAACCGGCAATTGGCGGCGCTCGCCGGGTCGCTCGGCCTCGATCTCGAGGCAATGCTGGCGCTGGCCAGGGTCCCCTGACCCGCCGGCGAGGCGCATGGGTAGATTCCGAGCCTGCCCGCCAGCGCTCGTCCCGCGCAAGATCGCGCCAAGCCGCGTGCGGCCCCCTTCCCGGCAACGGAGTGCTTATGACCGCGACCCGCATCCACCTCAACGGCCACCATCGCAAGACGCTGGCGGCGATCTTCCAGCATCCGCTGTCGCACAATCTGGAATGGCACGATGTGCTCTCGCTGATCGATCACGTGGGCAGCACCAGCACCCGCGATGGCGGCGGCCACGACCTGACCATCGGCGAGGATCGCCTCTTCCTGGGCCCCGTGCACGACCACGATCTGACCGGCGAGCAGGTGCGCGACTTGCGCGCCTTCCTGACCCGCGCCGGGCTGGCGCCCGATGCCGATGCGGGGCTCACGCCCGATGACACCCCGGCCGAGGCCCCCGCGCCGGCCGCCCTTGACCACATCGAGCCGCATTGCATCGTGCTGATCGATCATCACCACGCGCGGCTGTTCGGTCTCGGCGGGGCGAGCTGCGACGCCACCACCGCGCAAACGTTCACCCCCGATGACGACGATGGCTCCAAACGCCGCATCGAGCACAAGCAGCAGAATGACGACCACGATGGCGGCCATGCTGGCGAGGAAGCCGCCTATTACGAACATGTCGCGATTGCGCTGAAACCGGCGCGGCGCATCGTCGTGCTGAGCGATGGCAAGGGTCGGAGCAACGCCGGCGCCTATCTGGTCGATTACCTGATGCGGCACCATCCGGCGATCGCCGGGCGGATCGTCGCCACAGATCGGGTCGATATCGCGCATCTCTCCGATGGCGAGATCGTCGCGGCGGGCACGGCCTTACTGTCCGCCGGCTGACGCGCCACCTTTCACGCCATCGCCGCCAGCAAGGCGTCGATGCCGACCGTCGCGAAGGTCGTGACGTTGTCGGCGATGGCATAAGGCAGGACCAGCAAGCGTCCGTGCAGCAGCGCCCCGCAACTGTACACCACATTGGGCACATAGCCGAACCGTTCCGACGCGCGCGGGCGGATCAGCGGCACCTTGCTGCGCGCCAAGACCTTCGACGGATCGTGCTTGTCGAGCAGACAGGTGCCGATGCAATAGTTGCGCACCGCGCCGACGCCATGGGTGATGACCAGCCAGCCCTCGTCGATCTCGATCGGCGATCCGCAATTGCCGATCTGCACGAACTCCCACGGCCAGCGCGGCGACAGCAGGCGCACCCCGCCATCCCAGCGATAGAGATCGTCCGAGGTCAGCAGCCAGAGGTTCTCGTGATCCTGCCGCCCCAGCATGACATAGCGACCCGACAGCTTACGTGGAAACAGCGCCATGCCCTTGGTGCGCGGCACGTTGCCGCCGAGGCCGGTCAGATCGATCGTGCGGAAATCGGTCGTGCGCAGCAGTTCCTCGCGCACGTCGCTGCCGCTGAACGCGGTGTAGGTGCCGAGATAGGTGACATTGCCATCGTCATCGACGAAGCGGACCAGCCGCAAGTCCTCGATGCCGTGGCGCTGGCGGTCGGTGATCGGGAAGATCACGGTCTCGGACAAGTCGCGGCTTTCCTCGCAGAACAATCGCACCCCGGGATCGTCGGGCGCGCCGCCGGGGATCGGCTTGATCCGGGGCGAGACCGCGTGGGTGCTGGCCGGATCGACCGTGATCGTGCCGTCGGCCGCGACCATGCCGGTGCGAAAGGTGATCGAGGAGATATGCCCCTCGCCCACCGCGCGCAGCGACAGGACGAACCGCAGCGCGCCGGAGGGCACGCCGCTCTGGTCGGGCGCTGGCACGATGGCGGGGTTGAACAGCGCCGCCGCCTCGAAGGCATATTCCTCGCTGAAATAGGCGCCGATCAGGTGCGCCTGATCATCGCTGACCGCCGGCACCGTGATCGACACGCCGTTGACCGCATGAAACCGGCGCAGCAACACCGCCGCGACCTCGCGGTGCTGGGTACCGAGGTTCGCGACGATCGCGGCCAGGTCGCCGGCCACCTCCGCCGGGCCGAGCGCCAGCACGCGATCGGCGATGCGCTGCGCCCGGGTGCGGTGCCCGGTGGCGAAGGCGGGGTCATCGTCGATGGCGACGAAGGGCCGGATCACCACCCGCGTCGCATCCGGCCGCAGCAGGAACGGCGCGTGGGTGACGATATCGTCATTCATGGTGCTGGCGATCGGCCATCCGCCTCAGGACGATGCGATGTCGGCCTTCAATTCCAGGAACTGGACGCGGGTCAGTTCACCGCCGGCATAGCGTTCGTTGAGGATGGCCATGGCATCCCGCCGGATCGGGCGATCGAACTTGCGGTGCGCGCTGTAAGCGTAACCCCAGTTGCCGAAGCTGGAAAACAACAGGAAAATCAGGCCGAACCACACGATCCAGCCCCAGCCGTAATAATCGAAATTTCCGTCTATATAATGCATGGCACACCTCATTGGCGGACCGGTGGCAACGGCTAGTTGCGCGTGGCGGACCGGTCGGGCCTCGCCGGCCACAAGGCGCCCGCGCCTGCGCCATGGCGAGCGACGGAATCTACTCAGCGCGCACCAATTGGGTAGTTTCCGACGCTGTCGAGCGCCGGCCTCCGGCCGCACCCTGCGCCCCCGGCACGTCGCGAAACCCCGCGCGGCCGTGAGCCCATGGAGAGCACGCATGTCCGCAACCATCTTCCCCGAACAATACGCCGACCGCACCGATAGCGTCAGGTCGCAGGGCGATCAGAACCGCGCGCTGGCGACGCGAGCCTATGGCGCGCTGAAGACCAACGGCCCGATCCATGCGATGACCATCCACCGGCGCGCGCTGCTGGCCGACGATGTCGCGATCGACGTGCTCTATTGCGGCGTGTGCCATAGCGACATCCACATGATCCGCGGCGAATGGGGCGCCCAGCCTTACCCGATGGTGCCGGGGCACGAGTTCGTCGGCCGGGTGACCGCAGTGGGATCGGCGGTCACCCGGTTCATCCCCGGCGACTATGCCGGGGTGGGCTGCATGGTCGATAGCTGCTGCGGCTGCGCCAACTGCCAGGCCGGGCTGGAGCAATACTGCACGGTCGGCGCGACGCTGACTTATGCCTCGCCCGATACGCGCGGCGAGGGGCCGACCTTTGGCGGCTATTCCGAACGGATCGTCGTGCGCGAACGCTTCGCCGTCAAAGTGCCCGAGGGCGCCGACCTCGCCACCACCGCGCCGCTGCTGTGTTCGGGCGTCACCACGTTTTCGCCGATGCAGCACTGGCGGCTGGGATCGGGCCAGCGCTTTGCCGTGATCGGGCTGGGCGGGCTGGGGCACATGGCGCTGAAACTGGCGGTCTCGCGCGGGGCCGAGGCGACGGTCTTCACCACCAGCGCCGGCAAGGTCAAGGATGCCTACGAGATGGGCGCCAAGGATGTCGTCGTCTGGCATCCGGCGGCCAGCGTGCCGATCCCGCTCGACACGGAGCTGGCCAACCGGTTCGACTTCATCCTCTCGACGATCCCGTTTTCCTATGATGTCGCGCCGTTCCTGCCGCTGCTGGGGCGCGACAGCACGTTCGTCAACGTCGGCGCGCCCGGGGCGATCGCGGGGGTCACCGGCGAAGGCTTGTGGGCGCAGCGGCGCGCGATCGTCGGATCGTGCATCGGCGGCATGCCGGAGACGCAGGAGGTGGTCGATTACTGCATCGCCAACGCCATCCGCCCGCAGATCGAGCTGATCCGCCCCGACCAGATCGACGAGGCCTATCTGCGGGTCGAGGGCAAGGATGTGCGTTATCGCTTCGTCATCGATCTCGCCGCAAACCGGGCCGGCTGAGCCGCGCGCCGTGGCCGCCCAACGGCGGTCACGGCAGCAGCACCGCCGCCGTGAGTGTTTCCCGACTCTGCAGCGCGCCACGCGCCGCCGGTAAAGTCGGGCAGGCCCAGGCGCGCCACATCTTGTGCCCCGCCCCAGAGAACCCCGCATGCCCCACCCTGCCCCGTTGCCCGCCGGCCTGCCCAGCGCCAACGCCATGCCCAGCCGGGCCACGGATGGCGCCAACCGGCAGTTCCATCGGCTGCGCCGCGCCGCCGCGCACGTCCGCGGGCCGGCCCTGCGGATGCTGCACTCGACGATCGTGCGGCAAATCGGCCTTGGCGCCTATATGGAGGCGGCCGCCATCGCCGTGCTGCTGATGTGCAACGCCGCGTCGGGCTGCATCCGGGTGGCACGCGATGCGCTGATGGCCCGGCCGCGCGGCACGATGGCGGTGCCGCTGGCCGATCACATGACGCCGACCGGCGAACCGCGCCCCGCCGAGGCCAGCGCCGCGCCGATCCGCCTGTTGCCGATCCTGTGACGGTCCATCCCGCGCCGACCGAACTGGACGCACGGCACCCCGATCTCGCGGTGGTCGGGCTGGCCAAGCGTTATGGCGAGCGGCAGGTGCTGCGCAACATTTCGCTCGAGGTGACACATGGCGAGGTCGTCGGCCTGCTGGGCCCCAATGGCGCGGGCAAGACCATCTGCTTTTATGCGATCATCGGTATCATCGCCGTCGATCATGGCCAGATCCGTCTGGGCGCCAACGACGTGACGCAAATGACCACCCCCGATCGCGCCCGTCGCGGGCTGGGCTATCTGCCGCAGGAGGCCTCGATCTTTCGCGGCATGACGGTTTCCGAAAACATCGCGTCGGTGCTGGAAATTGTCGAGCCCGATCCCCGTGAACGCCGCCGCCAGCTCGACGGGCTGCTGGAGGAATTCCATATCGCCCATGTCCGCGATACCGCCGCGATGGCGCTCTCGGGGGGCGAGCGCCGCCGTTGCGAGATTGCCCGCGCGGTGGCCGCGAACCCGTCGATCCTGTTGCTCGACGAGCCGTTCGCCGGGATCGATCCGCTGTCGATCGTCGATATCAAGGCGATGGTCCGTGACCTCAAGCGACGGGGCATCGGCGTGCTGATCACCGATCACAATGTCGCGGCGTTGGTCGATCTGGTCGACCGCGCCTACGTCATCTACGATGGCCGCATGCTGTTTTCCGGCACCCCGGCCGCCTTGCTGGCGGACCCGCAGGTCCGCCAGCTCTATCTCGGCGCGCATTTCGTGGTGTGACGCGGCGCGGTCAGGCCGGCGCGGGGATACGCAATGCGGCGGCGGCCGGTACCTCGTGCGCGGCATGGCGCCCGGCGATCCGGCCAAAGGCAAAGCACTCGCCGATATTGCCGCCGCCCTGATAGAGGAAGGCATAGATCGAGCCCAATTCCCCCGCCGAATAGAGCCGGGGGATCGGCGCGCCATCGACGCCGATGACCTGGGCATCCTGGTTGCGCCTTGGCCCCCCTTGCGTGTTCACCAATGCCGGGGTCATCGCCATGGCATAGAACGGCGGCGTGACCAGCGGGGCCATGCTGGCGGCGCTGCGCCCCCAATCGGCGTCGGCGCCGGCCAGCGCGGCATCGTTGAACCGGCCGACCGTGGCATTCAATGCATCGGGTGACAGGCCGATCTGCCCGGCCAGATCGCGCACGGTATCGGCCTTGCGGATCCAGCCTTTCGCGACTTCGCGTAGGTTGTCATCACTCCAGTCATAGTGGTTGCCGTGGACGACATCCCAATCGGTTCCCGCCTTGCCGATGTGGCCGGACTGGCGATAGGTTTCGTCGAAGATCATGTGCACCGGGGTTGGCAGCGGCTGCTGCATCCACACGCCATGGCGCAGCACTTTGCCATGGGCATCGCCCACCGAGCAAGGCTCGCCCTCCATGGTGAAGCGGGTGCCGTCGGCGGCGACGAAGATATAGCTCTTACCGTGTGGCAGGTTCAGCCATTGCGCCACGGCGATGTCGGGCGCCTTGAACGCCAGCAACGGCCCCGAGACATTGGCCATGTGCCACAGCTCGGCGCCGATTTCGGCGGCCATGCGGATGCCATCGCCGGTGTTGTAGGGCGTGCCCACCGGATAGAGTTCAGGCAGGCCATCGACATAGGTCCGCAGCATCGCCGGATTGGCCTCGAACCCGCCGCAGGTGAGGACGACCGCACGCCGGGCGCGGATGGCGACACGCTGGCCGACACGCTCGGCGATGATGCCGGTGACCGCCCCGCCTTCCTTCACCAACCGCACCGCCGGGGTTTCATAGGAGACAGCGATCGGCCGCGCCGCCACCGCCGCCTCGATGATCCGCCACAGCCGTTCGCCGCCGACGGGCCCAGGGCCGTTGAGCAAGACGCGGACGCTGTCCGCCCCGGGCATCTGCGGAAACTCGACATAGTCCATCTCGACCGGGGTCATCCCCAGCCCTTCGAGCCAGGCCTTGTTGGCGTGCATTTCCGTCGCCCAGACGCGGATCATGGCATCGGAGATGTTGTCCAGATAGGGCCCGGCCAGCGCGCGGAAATAGGCCTCGCCGCCGGCGATGTCGGCCGGCCAGAAGACGATGTTGGCCGAGACCCGGCTGTTGCCGCCCTTGTGCTGTTCGGGGGCTTTTTCCAGCAGCAGCACTTTGGCGCCGGCATCGCTGGCGGTGATCGCGGCAGTCGCGCCGGCAAAGCCATAGCCGACGACGACCACGTCGACCTCGTCATACCATGTCGTGGGGTCATCGCGCATGTTGTCTTCATCCCGGCATCGGCGCTGCACCCGCAGGCCATCATGGCGCGATGATGCGGATGGCGCCGGGCGCTCGCCAGCGTCGGAAACTACCCACGTCAGGCCGGCACATGCGGCAGGGCGTTGTGGACGGCGGTGGCGGCGATCGCCGCCTCGCCATTGGCGACGCTGATCTGGTTGAGCCCGCGCACCAGATCGCCCGCCGCATAAAGCCCCGACACCGAGGTTTCCTGATGCGCGCCGACGTAGAGCCGTCCGGCCTCGTCCATGCGCGCGCCAAGGGCGGCGGCAAGCTGGGTTTGCGCGGTCGTGCCAAAGGCGGTGTAGACCGCATCGAACGGGTGCCGCGCCCCGTCGGCGGCCGTGACGACCGCCATCCCATGTTCCTCCATCTCGAGCGCGGCGGCATCGATGCGCAGCACGGCGATGCCGGCGGCGGCCAGCGCCGCCTCGGTCTCGGCGGGCAAAGGCGCGTCGCCGACGAGCAGCAATGTCAGCGCGCTGACATAAGTGCGCAGGAACAAGGCCTCGGCTGCGGCATGGGGATCATGGCCGAGCACCGCGATACGCTTGCCGATGCTTTCATAGCCGTCGCAGATCGGGCAGGTGCGGATGACCCCGCGCTTGACCGCATCGGCCAGATGCGGGACCGGCGGCTTGTTCTCGACGACGCCGGTGGCAAGGATCACCTTGCGCGCGGTGATCGTCCGCCCGGCGAGATGGGCGACGAAAGTCCCGTCATCCCCCTGACGCAGCGCGGTGACATAGCCCTTCTCCGGCGTGCAGCCATAGCCCTGCGCCTGACGCCGCAACAGATCGAGATAGGCCGGCCCGGCAATGCCATCGGGAAACCCGCCGAGATTGTGGCTAAGCGTGATCCATTCCGCCCGGCTCCAGCCGCCATCGACCAGCACCACCCGCCGCCGGAAGCGGCCGAGATAGACCGCCGCCGTCAACCCCGCCGGGCCACCGCCGACAATCAGGCAATCCACAGTGTTGGTCATGGCGCATCTCCGCTGGAGGCCGGCGGGTGCCGGCGGTTATCGCCCTGGAAACGCGCGAGCGTGCGGTTCAGGCCACCGCCTTGGCCAGACTGGCGAGCAATACGCCGAGATCATGATCGTAACGCGTGACCGGCGGGATCGGCCGATCCACCCCGGTCAGCGCATAGACGGCGGTCTGCGCCGCGCGCACCGAGAATTCGACGGTGAACACCACGTCGTCGGGGATCTCGACGAACTGGCTGATGAAGCCGAGGTTGGTCGATCCGGGTGGCACCGGCAAGGGCCGGTCGCCCGGCCGGCGCGGCATGAACATCGAGGTGATATAGGGCATCCGGCACGGGATACAGGCCGCCGCCGCGAACACCGCCGGATCGAAATCGAGGTGCCCGCACAGCTCGCGCAGGATATCGGCGCCGCCGCAATCGCTCATCGGCTTGGCGACGAAATCACCGACGCGATCGGGGTGCAGCGCATAGCCCCAGCACACTTGTACGCCCGCCGGCTGATCGCGGAAATGCGGCTGATGCGCGAGCACCACCGACATCAGCCACGCCGAATCCTTGAACGTCACCAACCCGCCGGTGCCCGCCACATTGCCGCTCAGCGCCTCCATCGCATCGAAAAACCGGGTGTCGCGACAGGTAATGGTAAAGCTCTCCCACAGGCTCTCGGGGATCGAACTGTTAAACGCGGCAGGATTGCCGAACGCCGGCCGGCGATCGGCGATCTGCTCCCACAGCGCCCAGCCTTGGCTCTCGGCCTTGGTCAGGCGCGGCGGCGGCGTGGTCATCGTGCCCAGGCTCGAGGCATCGGTCATCGAACCGTTTTGCAGGAACACCAGCGTTTCGGGCGCGATGGCGATCGCCTGCGGCTGGCCGTCGCGCACCACGGTCAGGCCGGTGACGGTGTGGCGGCCCTCGCGGCTGTCGATGGCGATGTGGGTGACATCGGCGCCGGCCTCGAACCGCACGCCCTTGTCGCGCAGCCAGAGTTCGAGCGGCCGCACGATCGAATCGTACTGGTTGTATTCGGTGCGCTTGACCCCGGCCAGCGTATCGATGATCGGAAATTCGTTCATGAAGCGATGCAGATAACGCCGCAGCTCGGCCGCGCTGTGCCAGGGCTGGAAGGCAAAGGTGGTCTGCCACATCAGCCAGAAATTGGTCTCGAAGAACGGCGCCGAGAGCCAATCGGTGATGCGGCTGTCGGCCACGCGCGCCTCGCTGGCCTCGACCAGACGGAGCAGTTCGAGGCGATCGTGCAGGGTAAAGCCCATGTGGCGAACATCGACCTTGTGGCGGTTGCGATCGATCAGCCGGGCCTGCGCGTGCGAGACATTGACCTTGTTGAAGTCAGCCGACCGCGCCCGCACCGACTGGCCGGGGTGATCGGGATCGGGAATATCACCCAGCAGCGCCCAGGTGCATTCATAGTGTTCGGTGGTCAGCATCCGGCCACCGCGCAACGAATAGGCGCCGTCGGCCAGCATCGCCGCATCAAGCGCGCCGCCGAAGACAGCAGCGTTTTTCTCGAAGATGGTGATCTCCGCGCCGTCGATGCCGGCATCGCGGATCAGGAAGGCCGCGCCGGCCAAAGCACCGATGCCACTGCCAATGAAACAGGCTTTCATGGATATTCCTTGTCTCGATCCGCGCCGATGGTTCAGGCGGACGCGTGTTTTGCCTGGGCGATGGCCGCTGCGGCGTCGTCCAGCATGGCCAGCCGCTGCTTTTTAAGGTCTTCCAGCCGCTCGTCCGAGGCGGGCTCGCCGCTGGTCTCGATGCGGTGAATTTCGCGGTTGGTCTCGTGATAGCGGGTCGCCAGCGCCCGGAAATGCGCATCGCCCTGCTTCAGGTCATGGATCACGGCGCCATCGTCGGGAAATTCGGTGCCCAGATCGTGCGGTACATGGGTCATGTCAGTCCTTTCATTTCGAGCACAACGCGCGAAGCAACATCACCATGTTCGAGCCGCGCGAACACATCGTTGATCGCCGTCAAAGGCTGCAATTCGATATCCGCGTGGACCTTGCCCCGCGCGGCGAAGTCGAGGCATTCGGCCATGTCCTTGCGGGTGCCGACGAACGACCCACGCACCGTCACGCATTTGGCGACGAGATCGAAGATATCGAGCGGAAAGGACCCCGGCGGCAATCCGGTCAGCACCGCGATGCCGTGCCGGCGGGTCATCGCCACGCCCTGCTGAAACGCCGGCAGCGAGGGCGCGGTGATCAGCACCCCGTGGCAACCGCCGCCGGTTTCCCTGAGCAACGTCTCGACCGCTTCGGGGTCCCGGGCGTCGATCACCAGATCGGCGCCGAGGCGCTTGGCATGGGCCAGCTTGCCCTCATCGATATCGACGCCGACGACCAGCAGGCCCATCGCCTTGGCATACTGGATGGCGAGATGGCCGAGGCCGCCGCAGCCCGAGATGGCGATCCACTCGCCGGGGCGCGCCTCGGTCTCCTTGATGCCTTTATAGGTGGTGACGCCGGCGCAGATCAACGGCGCGGCGGCCTGAGGACTGAGACCCGCCGGGATGTGCGCGACATAGTTGGGATCGGCGAGGATATATTCGGCAAAGCCGCCGTTTTTCGTATAGCCGCCGAACTCCGCCGTCGGGCAATCGGTTTCCCATGCGGAGAGGCAATATTCGCAGTGCCCGCAGGCCGAGTACAGCCAGGGCACGCCGACCCGATCGCCTGCCTTGACGATCGTGACCCCCGGCCCCATCGCCACGACGATGCCGATGGCCTCATGCCCGGGGATGAACGGCGGCGTCGGCTTCAACGGCCAGTCGCCGTTGGCCGCATGCAGATCGGTGTGGCAGACGCCGCAGGCCTCGGTCTTGACCAGGATCTGGCCGGGGCCCGGGATCGGCACCGGCACCTCCTGAAACGCCAGCGGTTGTCCAAAGGCGGTGACGACGGCGGCTTGCATTGTCTTGGGGATCATGACGGGGTCCTTTCCCGGGGGGAGCAGGCGCGCGACTGGAAACGCGGGATCCAGCCAGCGCGGCAGCGACAAAAGCTTGCGATCGATGGTGCGGCATGCGTGGGCCTCGGCGTCCGTGTAGCGGATGCCGCGGGAGACAGGTTTGACGCGCGCCAAATCGGCCGGGATGTTTCGCATCGTGTCGCTGGCCGACGACGGGTGGAGGGATCGATGGGGCCCGGGCGCCGCCTCGGGGCCGCGCGATCGGGCGGGCCGGGCATCATGCCGCCGCCGCGCCGAGGCCGCGCACGGCCTCGATCATCTTGACGAGCACGGCCTGGGCATCGCCATAGACCATGTCGCAATTCGGCGCGTAGAACAGCGCGTTGACGATGCCCGAATAGCCTTTGCCCTGCCCGCGCTTGATGACGTAGACTTGCCCGGCCCGGTCGGCATTGAGGATCGGCATCCCGTAGATCGGCGAGGCCTTGTCGCTGCGGGCGGCCGGATTGACGACATCGTTGGCACCGATGATCAGCGCTACGTCGGTGGTGGCGAAATCGGCGTTGATGTCATCGAGCTGGAAGATCATGTCGTAAGGCACGCCGGCCTCGGCCAGCAGCACGTCCATCTGCCCCGGCATCCGCCCCGCCACCGGGTGGATGGCGAACCTGACCACCACTTTCGCGGCCAGCAGCAGCTTGACGAATTCATAGAGCTTTTGCTGGGCATGCGCGGCGGCCAGGCCATAGCCCGGCACGATGATCACGCTGGCGGCATAGCGCATCTTGATCGCGGCATCCGATGCCTGGGTCTCGCGCTCGGTGCCGGTGATCGCGCCGCGCCTGCCCTTGGCCGGGGCGCCGCCGAAGTTCGAGAACAGCACGTTCGCCACCGAGCGGTTCATCGCCCGCGCCATCAGCAATGTCAGCAACAGCCCCGCCGCACCCACCACCATGCCCGCGATCATCAACGCCGGATTGCCCAGCACATAGCCCTCGAACGCGACCGCCAGCCCGGTGAAAGCGTTGTAGATCGAGATCACCACCGGCATGTCCGCACCGCCGATCGGCAGCGTCATCAGGATACCGAACAGCAGGGCGAGGCCGAAGAAGATCGCGATCCACGTCGTCACCGGCAGCATCGGCGCGACACCGCCCGCCACCACGGCAACGATCCAGCCACCCACCACCAGCGCCGCGACGAAAACCAGTGCGTTCAACCCCCGCTGGCCGCCGAACCGCAGCGGCGCGCCGAGCACGCCCTGCAACTTGGCCCAGGCGATCGCCGAGCCCGACATCGACACCGCCCCGATCAGCGCCCCCAGCAAGGTCACGACCAGATGCGTGCTCCCTTGGGCGCGGTTGTCGAACAGCTCGACCGCAGCGATGCCGCCGGCCGCGCCGCCACCCATGCCGTTGTAGATCGCCACCATCTGCGGCATCGCCGTCATCGCCACCCGGCGCCCGGCCAGCCACGCCCCGCCCCCGCCAATGCCCAGCGCCACCAGCGCCAGCGCCAGATTGACCGGCAGATGCGGCCGCGCGGCGGCATCGATGGTGAACACGTAGAGAAAACTCACCAGCACCGCCGCGACCATGCCGACCCCGGCCACGCGAATGCCCGAGGCAGCGGTGGCTGGCGAGGACATCCGCTTCAACCCGAACAGGAACAGGAAGGCGGCGACCAGATCGGTGGCGCCGATGGCCATCTGCGCGAGGGTGGCAAGCATGGCCCTCAACCCTTCCGCTTGCGGGCGTGGGCAGGCCGGGGGGCGGCGCTGGGCTGGAACATCGCCAGCATGCGGTCGGTCACGGCATAGCCGCCCGCCGCATTGCCCGCGCCCAGCAGCACCGCGCCAAACCCGATCGCCTGGGCCAGCGTGGTGCTGGCGTCGAGCAGCGCGGACAGCCCGCCGACCACGACGATGCCGTGGACGAAGTTCGATCCGGACATCAACGGCGTGTGCAGGATCGCCGGCACGTTGCCGATGATGACCCAGCCGGCAAACCCCGCCAGCATGAAGATATAGAGGGCGGCAAAGCCGGTCATGGCGCTGTCGAAGCTCATGGGCAGGGGTCCGATCGTGCTTCAGGCCGCAGGGGCGAGCGATGGGGCGGGGGCGCCGCAGAGATGGCCGTCGTGCGTCAGCGCGGTCCTGGCGATGACCTCGTCGGCCCAGTCGATGGTGACGACATTGTCCTTCAGCATCAGCGCCAGCAGCGCGTACTGGTTGCGCGCATAAAGCTCGCTGGCGGCGCGGGCGAGCAGTGACGGCACGTTGAACGGGGCAACGATGGTGACCTCGCCGACGCGCGCGGTCTGGCCCGGGACGGTGTCGGCGCAGTTGCCGCCGCCCTCGGCCGAGAGATCGACGATCACCGCGCCCGGCTTCATCCCTGCAACCTGGGCGTGGCTGATCAGCTTGGGCGCCGCCTTGCCGGGGATCGCGGCGGTGGTGATGATCAGGTCGGCGGCCTGGATATGCGCGGTCAGCACTGTCTCTACCCGGGCCGCCTCGGCCTCGGTCAGCGCGCGGGCATAGCCGCCCTTGCCGGTCGCATCGACGCCGGTATCGACGAAGGTCGCGCCCAGCGACAACGCCTGCTCACGCGTCGCCGGGCGCACGTCATAGCCCTCGACGACGGCGCCCAGGCGCTGGGCCGTTGCGATGGCCTCAAGGCCCGCAACGCCGAGCCCCATCACCAGCACTTTGGCCGGCCCGATCACCCCGGCGGCCGAGGTGATCCGTGGCAGCACCCCGGACATATGGGTCATGCCCAGAGCCACCGCGTAATAGCCCGCCAGCGCCGACTGGCTCGACAGCGCATCCATCGCCTGCGCGCGCGAGATGCGGGGGATCCGCTCCATGGCAAAGCAGGTGATGCGCCGGGCCAGCAGATGCTCGACCAGCGCCGGCGCGGTGGCGGCATAGACGAAGCAGACCAGGATCGCCCCCGGCTGCATCGCGTCGATCACCGCCAGCGCCGGCGGCTGAACCGCCAGCACGACATCGGCGGTGCGCACCATCGCCAGCCGATCGGCGAGGATGGCGACATTCCCGAAATCGCCGTCGCCCAGGCGGATGGGTTCTGCCGCGCCGGCTTCCATGTGCAATCGCGCGCCCAGCTTGACCAGCCGGGTGGCGACCTCCGGGGTCAGGGCGACGCGCCGTTCATGCGGCTGCGTCTCCTTCAGGACGGCGACGTTGACGTACATCTTGGGTTCCAGTGCCGGGCAGAGGGGGCGGGAACCGGCGCCGTGCGAGGGTGGTGGTGGCGCCCTCGCACGGTCGCGCGGTCAGGCCGGTGCGTGCATGAATGCGGTGCGCACCAGCTTTTTGTTGACGAACTGCTGGATGCCCATGTCGCCCAACTCGCGGCCATAGCCGGAGTCCTTGATGCCGCCGAAGGGCAGCTCGGCATCGGACCAGTCGATGTTGTTGACGAACATCATGCCGGTATCGACCAGGCTGGCCACGCGGCGCCCGCGCGCCACATCCTGGGTCCACACCGAACCGCCCAGGCCGAAATCGGAATCGTTGGCCAGGGCGATCGCCGCCGCCTCGTCCTTGACGCGGTAGAACGATGCCACCGGGCCGAAGAACTCGTCGCGGAAGGCGGGGTTGTCCGGCGCGATGTCGGTCAGGATCGAGGGTTCCATGTAAGAGCCCGGGCGATCGATGCGCTTGCCGCCGAGCAGCAGCCGCGCGCCCTTGGCGACCGCGTCATCCACTTGCGCCAGCAGTTGCACCAGCGCGGCCTCGCTCGACAGCGGGCCCAGCGTGGTCTTTTCGTCCAGCGGATCGCCGGCCTTCAGCGCCGCAAGGGCTGCCTGGAAGCGTTCGATGAACGCATCGGCCACGCTTTCGACAACGATGAAACGCTTGGCGGCGCAGCAGGTCTGGCCGGCGTTGTACATCCGCCCCCACACCGCCCATGGGATCGTCAGGTCGAGATCGGCATCCTCGAGCACGATGAAGGCGTCGCTGCCGCCCAGTTCCATCGACGAGACCTTGAGGTTCTGGCCTGCGCGCGCGGCGATGCTGCGCCCGGCCGCGACGCTGCCGGTCAGGCACACGCCCTTGATGCGCGGATCGTCGACCAGTTGATCGGACTGCGCATGCGAGAGGAACAGGTTGGTGTAGAGCCCCTCTGGCGCGCCGGCCTCCAGCAACAATCGCTCGAACGCGAGCGCGCATTGCGGCACGATCCCGGCATGCTTCACCACCAGCGTGTTGCCCGCCATCAGGTGCGGCCCGGCCACCCGCGCCAACTGATAATAGGGGAAGTTCCATGGCTCGATGGCGAAGATCACGCCGATCGGGCTGCTTTCCATATGCGCCTCACCATGGACCGGGGCCAGCTTCACCGGGGCGAGGAAACGCTCCGCATTCTTCGCGTAATAGGCGAGGATGCGTGAACTGAATGCAACCTCGCCGCGCGCCTCGGCGATGCGCTTGCCCATCTCCAGCGTCATGGTGTGGGCAAAGGCGTCGGTCTGTTCGAGCAACAGCCTGGCCGCCTTGGCGATGATCGCCGCGCGCTTGGCATAAGGGGTGTGACGCCAGATCTCGAAGCAGGCCTGCGCCTTGGCGAGCTTGCTCTCGTAATCGCCGGGGGTGATATCGGCAAAACCCTTGATGAGCTTGCCATCGAACGGGCTGAGGCTTTGATAGGTCATGGCTGTTCCAATCCTGGGGGCGTTCACGCCGAGATGATGACTTTCAGCGCCTTGGTTCTGGCGGCATTGCCGAAGGTCTCGTAGGCTTCGAGGATGTCGGCGAGCTTGAAGCGATGGGTGATCAGCCGGGTCGGATCGATCTTCCCCGCGCGCAGCACGTTCAGCAGCATCGGCGTGCTGACGGTATCGACGAGGCGGGTGGTGATGGCGATGTTGCGATCCCACAACCGCTCCAGATGCAACGCCACCGGCACGCCGTGGACGCCGATGTTGGCGATGATGCCGCCGGCGGCGACGATCTGCTCACACAGCTCGAAGGTCGCCGGGATACCGACCGCCTCGATCGCGGTATCGGCGCCGCGCCCACCGGTCAGCGCCATCAGCGCCGCGACCGCATGGCCATCGCCGCTGTTGATTGTGTGGGTGGCGCCAAACGTCCGCGCGACGGCAAGCCGGTTGTCATCGAGATCGATCATGATGATCTCGCCGGGCGCATAGAACTGCGCGGTTAGCAGTGCGGCGAGGCCGATCGGCCCCGCGCCGACAATGGCCACCGTCGCCCCCGGCTGAACCTTGCCGTTGAGCACGCCGCACTCGAACCCGGTGGGCAGGATGTCGCTGAGCATGACCAGCGCCTCTTCGTCGGCGCCCTCGGGGATGGGGTAGAGGCTGGTATCGGCATGCGGGATGCGGACGAATTCGGCCTGGGTGCCATCGATGGTGTTGCCCAGGATCCAGCCGCCGGTGGTGCAGTGCGAGAACATGCCCTTGCGGCAGAACGCGCATTTGCCGCAGGCGCTGACGCAGGAAATCAGCACCCGGTCGCCGGACTTGAACGCGGTGACCGCCGGGCCGACGCTCTCGATCACGCCCACGCCTTCGTGGCCGAGGATACGGCCGGGGGTGCAGCTCGGCAGATCGCCTTTCAGGATGTGCAGGTCGGTGCCGCAGATGGTCGTCTTGGTGACCCTGACGATCGCATCGGTGGGCGCGGCGATCTCGGGCCTGGCATGGTCCTCGAAGGCCTTGTTGCCGGGGCCATGATAGACGAGCGCCTTCATAGTCGTCAGGCGGGTGACTACGTTCATGGCTGTGACCTTTGCTGGCGCGGTGGGCTCGATGGGCAGGACGGGCGGCGGGTATGCCGTGGTCTGAGCCGGACAAGCCGCAGTGGCCATCATCGGAAACTACTCAGCCAGCGGGGGGCACCGCCGATGATCGCGATGGCCATGCCGTTCGCGGCAGGCTAGGTTCGGCGCATGACCAGATTCTCCGCGCTCATCCCGCTGCTGCTCGCGTCCGTATCCGCCCATGCCGCCGATCCGGCCGCGCAAAAAACCGCGGTCGACGCCGAAATCGCGCACCAGTGGCCCGAACTCGACGCGCTCTATTACGATTTGCACAGCCACCCCGAACTGGGCTTTCAGGAGAACCGCACGGCGGCGCTGCTCGCCGCCAGGATGCGCAAGCTGGGCTTCGAGGTCACCGAGCATGTCGGCAAGACCGGGGTCGTCGCGGTCTATCGCAATGGCGCGGGGCCGGTGGTGCTGGTGCGCACCGAACTTGATGCGCTGCCGATGGAGGAGAAGACCGGGCTGGCCTATGCCAGCCGGGTGCAGGCGACCGGCGCGGATGGCAAGACCACCTTCGTTGCGCATAGCTGCGGGCACGACAACCACATGGCCTGGTGGCTGGGCACCGCCGGCGCACTGGTGGCGATGAAGGGGCAATGGCACGGCACGCTGATGTTCATCGGCCAACCTGCCGAGGAGGAAGTCTCGGGCGCCAGCGCAATGTTGGCCGACGGGCTGTTCACCCGCTTTCCCCGGCCCGATTATGGCTTTGCCGCGCATGTCGATCCGTCGCTGCTCGGCCAGGTCACGGTCAAGCAGGGGCCGACGACTTCGGCCGTCGACACCATCCTGATCCGCTTCAACGGCGTCGGCGCGCATGGATCGATGCCCGATCGCAGCATCGATCCCATCGTCGAGGGCGCGCATTTCGTCACCGACGTGCAGAGCGTGATCGCGCGCGAGAAGGACCCGTGGAAGTTCGCCGTGGTCACGGTGGGATCGTTCAACGCCGGCACGGTGTCGAACATCATCCCCGATCATGCCGATCTGCAACTGACGCTGCGCTCCTATGACCCCGACGTGCGGCGGGTGATCAACGCCGGCGTCGAACGCACCGCCCGCGCCGAGGCCGAGATGGCCCGCGCCCCTGCCCCCGACATCCGCCACACCTTCACCGCCAGCCCGGTGGTGAACGATCCGGCTTTGGCGGCGGCCACGGCGGCGCGGCTGACGGCGGCGCTGGGCGGCGATGCGGTGACGCTGGTCCCCGAGGCGGCGCCTGGCTGGACCGCCAGCGAGGACTATTCCGAATTCGTCAATGCCGGGATGACCCGCTCGGTCTACTTCTCGATCGGCGGCTATGCGCAGGCCACGCTCGATGGGTTCAAGGCGGCGGGCAAACCGGTGCCGGTCAATCACTCGCCGTTGTTCGCGCCCGATCATGACGGCGCGATCCGACGGGGGATCGAAGTGCTGACCCTCGCGGTGTTGGGCGTCGCCGGCCAGTGACCGAACGCTCGCCGGGATGCGCGGGTCGGGGTTTCAGGGTACTCGGATGACGCCTGCCGGAATGATCATGCCGCTCTGAGGCGTGTTCAGGCCGCGCCAGCGGCGCTCGGGGCCGATCTTGCGACCGGCCCCTGTGCCATCACGGACGCCGCTGACCGCTCAGAGCTTGACCCGCGCCATGCCCGCTTCGGCATAGCGCGGGCCGGCGGTGCCGCCGCGATGGTCGCCAGATCGTCAGCCGTCAGCACCACGTCAGGCGCGCCGGCACTGTCGCGCAAGGTGGCGCTGCGCTTGACGCCCGGGATCGGCACGATATCCGGCCCCTGCGCCAACAGCCAGGCCAGCGCGATCTGCGCATTGGAGACGCCATGCCGCGCCGCCACTGCGGCGATGGCATCGACGATCGCCAGATTTTTCGGCATGTTTTCGGGCGTATAGCGCGGATCGTTGCGCCGCCAGTCATGCGCGGGCAAATCATCGAGACTGCGTATACCCCCCGCCAGAAACCCCCGGCCGAGCGGGCTGTACGGCACGAAGCCGATGCCATGCTCGCGACAGGCGGCAAGGATGTCGTGCTCGACATCGCGCTCCCAGATCGAATATTCGCTTTGCAGCGCGGCGATCGGATGGACTTTCGCGGCGCGGCGCACGGTCTCGGCGGCGGCTTCGGAGAGGCCGATGTGGCGGACCTTGCCCTCCTTCACCAACTCGGCCATGCCGCCCACGGTCTCCTCGATCGGCACGTTGGGATCGACGCGGTGCTGATAGAACAAGTCGATGGTGTCGATGCCCAGCCGCCGCAGCGAGCCCTCGCAGGCGCGGCGGGCGTTTTCCGGGCTGCCGTCGGTGCCGATGGGGGTGTCGCCATCCCACTTCATCGCGAACTTGGTGGCGATCACCAGCCCCTCGCGCCGGCCCTTGATCGCCGCGCCGACCAACTCCTCGTTGCTGAAGGGCCCGTACATCTCGGCGGTGTCGAAGAAGGTGATGCCGAGGTCGATCGCCTCGTGGATCGTGCGGGTGGAGGTGTCGTCATCGGCGTTGCCATAGTTGATGTTGCCATCGCGGATCATCGGCATGCAGCCGATGCCGATCGCCGAGACCTTCAGGCCATCGCCCAGTGTACGATATTGCATGGGTTTTCTCCTTGGGGGTGAGGATATCAGAACGTCTCGCCGACCAGCGCTTCGGACTTGGCCCAAAGCGCCTCGGCGCGGGCGGGATCGAGCGCATAGGGGCGAACGCCGCCGCGGATGCCCTCGCCGTCCTGGATCTCGGCGACATGGCAGTCTTCGCAATAATGGCCACCGACCGTCTCGGCCGGGGCGACCGTCGCCGCCCAGACCGAGGTCGCCGCGCCCTGCGGGATCGATTTATAGCGGAACGGCGGCAGGCCATGCGCCTGCTGGCTGGCATTGATCGATGCGATCAGGGTTGCGCTGGCCTCCGGCGTCAGATGGCGGCTCAGCTCGGTCTGGATGCCCCCCGGATGCACCGCCGTCGCGCGAATGCCGCGCGCACGATGCCGCCGGTCGAACGCGACGGCGAACAGGATATTCGCGGTCTTGGAGCGGCCATAGGCGATCCATGGATCGTAGGGCGTGTGCGTGAAATTCGGATCGTCCAGATCGACATCGGCAAAGCGATGCCCGGCCGACGACAGGTTCACCAGCCGCCCGCCCGGCCGCAACAGCCCGGCCATGCGGTTGACCAGCACGAAATGGCCAAGGTGATTGGTGCCGAACTGCATCTCGAAGCCATCGGCGGTTGTGCCAAACGGGCAGGCCATGACTCCGGCATTGGCGATGATCACATCGAACGGCCGGCCATCGGCTACCAGCCCCTCGGCACAGGCGCGCACGCTGGCCAGCGCGGCGAGATCCAGTTCGACCAGTGCGAAGGCGCCATGTCCGGCATCGGCGGCGGCGCGCACGGCCTCGGTCGCGCCGCGCGCCTTGGCGAGATCGCGTGCCGCGCCGACCACCTCGGCGCCATGCGCGACCAGTGCGCGTGCGGTTTCCACGCCCAGCCCGGCGGATGCGCCGGTGATGAGGATGCGCTTTCCGGCGAGATCGATGCCGTTCAGCACCTCGTCGGTGGTCGAGTCGGCTCCGAAAGTGTGGCTCATGCTGTTGGTCCCGCTGTGGCAGAGGCGCACCGAGGCACCGGTGCCTGGCCGAGATGGGCACGCCCGGGGTGTTGCGAAAGCCGGATCGTGGCGATCTCTTGCCTATTCCTGCCAAAACGCGGCCGGACGGTGCGTGGCGGGGTTGCCTTGGTGGCCGGGCATGCCGATGATGCCCCCATGCACGAGCAGCTCATCCGGTTGCGGGCGATCGCCCGGCGCCACGCCAACGGCCCCAGCCATGCGACCGGACTGCCGCGGGTGGCGCTGCACACCGGCGGCATGGTGACGCGGCCGACGCCTGGGGTTTATGAACCGGCGGTCTGCCTCGTCCTCCAAGGCGCCAAACAGATCATGATCGGCGATCGACTGCTGCGCTATGACCCGGCCAGCTATTTCGTCTCGGCGATCGACCTGCCGGCGCGCGGCTGGGTGGTGGAGGCGACGCCGGACCGGCCCTATCTCTCGGTGAGCCTGAAGCTCGACCGGACCTGCCTGACCGCGCTGATGCTGGAGATGCCCGGCGCATCCGATGGCGAGACGGCGGGCTTTGCGGTCAGCGCCGTCACACCCGCCTTGCTGGACGCCTGGGAGCGGTTGCTGGGTTTGCTGGACGCACCGGCGGACGCCATGATCCTGGCGCCGATGCACGAGCGGGAAATCCTCTATCGGCTGCTGCAAGGGCCGCAAGGCGGCGTGCTGCGCCAGATTGCCCGCGCCGATAGCCGGCTCAGCCAGATCCGCCAGGCGATCGGCTGGCTGCGCGCGCATTTCGACCAGGCGATGCGGGTCGAGCACCTCGCCGATCTGGCCGGGATGAGCCCCTCCTCCTTCCACCGCCATTTCAAGGCGGCCACGGCGATGACCCCGTTGCAATATCAGAAGATGCTGCGCCTGCAGGAAGCGCGCCGGCTGTTGCTGACGAGCATCGACGCCGCACGCGCCGCCCATGCCGTCGGCTACGAAAGCGCATCGCAATTCAGCCGCGAATATGCCCGCATGTTCGGCGCGCCGCCCGCCCGCGATGCGGAACGGCTGCGCGGTAACGCGGCGATCGACATCAGCGAGGCGGCCTGAATAGGGTCGCGCCCATCAGAGCCGGAGGCCTCAGCGGCATTTCGGCCGGCGGGATGTAACGCGGCTCTCTGTCCCGGTCCGGTCCCCGAACGACAAGGCTCGCATAACGGCCTGCGCGCAGCGTCGCGATCCGGCAAGGACGGTTTCACTCCGCTTCGGCGCTGCGGCTGCGCCGACGCAAAGCCTGCGGTGGGTGGCCATAGATCCGCAAACAGACCCGGCGCATCCGTTCCATGTCGCCAAAGCCGACCTGCAGGGCGATCTGATCGAGCGGCTCGCTGGTGTTCTCGATCTGCGGCAAGGCCGCCTCGCAGCGCAGGCGTTCGACCGCGCGCGCCGGGGTCTCGCCGGTTTCGGCGGTGAACTGGCGGGCGAACTGGCGCGGGCTGATCCGCGCGACGTCGGCCAGTTGCTCGACCGACAGCTTCTCGCGCAAGTGCGCCCGCGCATAGGCCAGCGCATCGCGAATCCGCCCCGGCTTGGGCTCCAGATCGAGCAGCGTCGAGAACTGCGACTGGCCGCCGCTGCGCCGGTGATAGACGACAAGGTCGCGCGCGATCGCCTTGGACGTGGCGCTGCCGCAATCCTCCTCGATCATCGCCAGCGCAAGGTCGATCCCGGCGGTGATCCCGGCCGAGGTCCAGACATCGTCCTCGCGCACGAAGATGCGGTCGGCATCGACCTTGATTGAGGGGTAACGGCGCTGGAGTTCGGCGGCGCAGCGCCAGTGGGTCGTCGCCCGGCGCCCGGCCAACACCCCGGCGGCGGCGAGCAGGAAGGCGCCGGTGCAGACACTGGCCACGCGGCGCGCGCGCGGGGCCCATGCGCGGATGAGCGCAACGGTTTCGGCCTGGTCGTCGAGGATGTCGGGGCTCTGCGCGCCGACCAACACCAGCGTATCGAGATGGTGCAGCGCCGGGGGCGCCACGGTGGCGATGGTCACCCCGGCGGCGCCCGCCACCAGCCCGCCGGTGGCCGAGACGATGTGCACCACATAACCGGCGGCGTGAAAATCGCTGGCCAAGGTAAACGCGCAGAGCGGCCCGCCCAGATCGAGCAGCTCGAACCCAGGGAACACCACGAACCAGATCGCACGGGCGGGGATGGAGGCCGTCATGTCAGCGAAATCGCTTTGGCAGAATAGGTGGGATATATGTCATTTCTGCCACCGGAGATCGGGCATAAAACGGCTCCATCGAAACGCACGGCCACTGGGGCCGGACAGTGATGGAGACCGACGATGACTGCAATTTCAAACGTGATCCTGGTCCACGGCGCCTGGGCCGATGGCTCGAGCTGGGCCAAGGTGATCCCGCTGCTGGCCGCCAGGGGCTTCAACGTCACCGCGGTGCAATTGCCGCTGAGCAGCTTCGAGGCGGATGTCGCCACAGTGCGCCGCGCCATCGCGCTGGCCGAGGGTGAGATCGTGCTGGTCGGCCACAGCTATGCCGGCGCGGTGATCGGCGAGGCGGGCAATGATCCCAAGGTCGCGCGCATGGTCTACATCGATGCCTTCGCGCCGGATGCTGGCGAATCGGCCGGCGCGCTGATGGCGCAGTTCGAGGCCGCGCCGATCAGCGCCGAGATCCGCCCCGACGCCGAGGGCTTCCTCAGCCTGACCCGCGCCGGCGTGTTCGATCTGTTCGCGCAGGATCTCGATGAGGCCGAGAAGGCCGTCGTCCTCGCCACCCAGGGCCCGGTCAACGGCGCCGCGCTGGGCGGCACACTGACCGCCGCCGCATGGCGCACCCGCCCGACGTTCTACCTGATTGGCGATCAGGACCATGCCATCCCGCAGGTCGAGCAGGTCCGCATGGCCGCGCGGATGAACGCCACGGTCGCGCATGTCGCCGCCAGCCATGTGCCGATGCTGTCGCAGCCCGGCGTGGTGGCAGACTTCATCGCCACCGCCGCCGCGTGACCGATCGGGGCGGCCTGCGCGCCGCCCCCTTTGCCGCGAAAGGATCATCGATATGTTCGTCAACGCCAATGGCATCGAACTGCATGTCGTGCAGCAGGGCGCGGGGACGCCGGCGCTGGTATTCCTGCACTATTGGGGCGGTTCGGCGCGGACCTGGCGGCATGTGACCAACCTGCTCGCGCCCGAATTCCGCACGATCGCACTCGACCAGCGCGGTTGGGGGCAATCGGCCGCACCGGCCGAGGGCTATGCGCTGGCCGACCTCGCCGCCGATGCGCAGGCGGTGATCGCCGCGCTCGCGCCCGAGCGCTATATTCTCGTCGGCCACTCGATGGGTGGCAAGGTCGCGCAACTGATCGCGTCGCGCCGGCCCGCCGGATTGATCGGGCTGGCGCTGGTGGCACCTTCGCCGCCATCGCCACTGGATCTGCCGCTGGCGGTACGTGAGGGGATGGTCGCCGCCTATGATACGCGCGCAAGCGTGATCGCAACGGTGACTGAGGTGCTCGCCCCGGGCGGGCTTGGCGTGGAGGATCTGGCGGGGGTCATTGCCGACAGCATCGCCGGAGCGCCAGCCGCGCGGGCGGCATGGCCACTGGCCGCAAGCCAGGAAGACATCACCGCCGACGCGGCCCGGATCGCGGTGCCGACGATCGTGCTCTCGGGCGCGGACGACCGGGTCGATCCGCCCGAAATCCTGCGCCGGGAATTGCTGACATGCATTCCTCAGGCGCGGCTGCATGTGCTGCCCGATGCCGGCCATCTCCTGCCGCTGGAGGCCCCCACGACTGTTGCCGGGCTGTTGCGTACTTTCGCGCTGTCGCTGGCCGGCGATGCGGAAGCAGCGACGGGTGCGCAGGCCGCCGGCCCGTTCTGCACATGGTGCGGCATCGCGCGCGGCGCGCTCGCCCAGGCCCAGCTCGACCAAAGCGCCCAATAATGACCGGTGCGGAAGGATCGCAGCCTTTCGCCTGCCCAGATCATCGGTGGACCGATCCTGATCCGCGGCGCGGCGGGCTGCATCACCCAAATCTCCAGTGCGTGCTGTTCGTCGTCCAGACGCGCGCGCGCGGGCGGGAGATGACCGTATCGGCGATCATGCCCGATAGTGACCCCCTCTTCGGTTTGCCATGACGATCGGCGGCCGAGCGCCGTACTTGTGCAGATGCTTGCGCGCCCGTCACGCTTGCGACAGGGTAACGGCGGCGGGGGCCTCGGCTGCCCCCGGGAAAGGCGCCGTGCTCCCGTGAACCTGCCCCCGCTGACCGCCCTGCGCGCTTTCGAGGCGGCGGCGCGCACCGGCAGCTTCGTGCTCGCCGGCGCCGAGATCGGGGTCAGCGCGGCGGCAATCAGCCAGCATATCCGCAAGCTCGAGGCGGTGCTCGGCAAGCAATTGTTCGTGCGGCTCAACAACCGCATCGTGCTGACCGATGCCGGCCAGTTGATCTTCGAGGGCGCCCATGCCGGGCTGACGCTGATCGCCGAGGCGATCGAGCCGCGACCGGCACGCATGCGGCGCGCGCGGGTGGTGATCAGTTGCATCGAATCGGTCGCCGAAAAGTGGCTGGTCCCCGCGCTCGCCGGGTTTACTGCCGCGCAGGGCGACGTCCGTTTCGAGATCAGGGTCGAGCCCGATCCGGTCGATCTCGATGCGCGCGGGGTGGACCTGCGGCTCGGCTATGACCCAGCGCATTATCCGCAGGCGGAGCGCCGGGTGCTGGGCCACGATGTGGTGCTGCCGCTGTGCAGCCCGGACTATCTGGCGCGACGCGACGGGGCGCGGGCGGGCGGCATCGCCGCCGTGCCGCCCGAGGATCTGATCGACATCGACTGGGGCCCCAGCTTTGGCTCGCGGCCGGGCTGGGCAGCGTGGTGTGCGGCGGCGGGGGTGGCGCCTATCGATGTCGCGGGCGCGTCGCGGGTGGCGAGTTCGGCGCTGGCGATCGATCTGGCGCGGGCAGGCCTCGGCGTGGTGCTGGGGCAGCGGATGGTTGCGGCGGCGGACTTGGCGGCGGGGCGGCTGGTGGCGCTGTCCGATTGCGTGCTGCCGCTGCGCCATGCCTATTGCCTGGTGCTGGCGCGGCCGGCGGCGCAGCGCCCGGCGGCGGCGGCCTTGGCGGATTGGCTGGCGGCGCGATGGGGCGAGCAGGCGGTTTCTGCATAAGCCCAGCTTAGGCTGGGCAACTTCTACCCGGGTTGCGCGCAAGCTTTTCTGGCGCAATCCTCGGCCCACCACATCCGCAGGAGCCCGCCCGCATGGACACGCTGATCGACCTCGCCACTTATCCGCTCGACCGGCCTGAGAGCGCCGCCTACGTGCAGTTGGTGGCGCAGTGCCGCGCGACGCTGGCGGCCGAGGGGATGTTCGAGCTGCCCGGCTTTCTGCGGCCCGAGACCTTGCGCGCGGCGGTGGCCGTTGCCACGCCGGCGATGGCCAGCGAGAGCTTTCGCCATGCCCGGCGGCACAACGTCTATTTCCGCGATCACGTCGATGGGCTGAATGCGGATCACCCGGCGCTGGCCAAGGTCGAGACCGTCCACCACACGCTCAACGGCACGCAACTGGCGGACAACCCGGTGACCGCGCTTTATGAATGGGCGCCGTTTGCCGCGTTTCTCGCCGCGACGATGGGCAAGGCGGCGCTCTATTGCATGGACGATCCGGTGGGGCGGGTGAACGTCCAGGCCAGCCGCGCCGGCGAGGCGCTGAACTGGCATTTCGACCAATCGGAGTTCACCACCACCATCCTGCTCCAGGCGCCAAGGAGCGGGGGCGAGCTGGAATACCGCCGCGATTTGCGCAGCGAGGCGGAGCCCAACCACGCCGGCGTCGCGCGGGTGCTGCGCGGCGAGGACCCCGAGGTGCGGCAAATCGCGCTGAAGGAAGGGGCGTTGAATGTGTTCCGGGGGGTGCATACACTGCACCGCGTGGTGCCGGTGGCGGGCGAGACCGACAGGTTGGTGGCGATTTTCTCGTTCTACGACCGGCCCGGCGTGCGCATGAGCGCCAAGGACCAGATCGGGTTCTACGGGGCGGCCGCATAGCGCCCCATTTAATGTCTATACAAAATATCATCGTGCTGTCACATTGCTTGCGTCACGGCCCGCGCGGCAGAGCCGCCCGCCGCAACCGATGGGGACCGCATGCCGCCTTTGCCCACCGCCGCCGGGGCCGTCGCCGCCGGGGATCGCGCCTTCCTCGGCCACCCCAAGGGGCTTGGCATCCTGTCGGGCACGCAGTTGTGGGAGCGGTTCTCGTTCTACGGCATGCAGGCGCTGCTGATGCTCTACATGACCGAGGACCTGCTCAAGAGCCGGGATGCCGGGCGGGTGATCGGGCTGGCGGCGTTCCGACATCTGCTCGAGGCGATGTCCGGACCGATGAGCAGCATCGCCTTCGCCTCGCAGACGTATGGCCTCTACGCCGGGTTCATCTATGTGACGCCGCTCGCCGGGGCCTGGGTCGCCGACCGCTTGCTGGGCAAGACGCGCACGGTGTGCATCGGCGCGCTGTTGATGTCGGCGGGGCATCTGGCGATGGCCTCGACGCCGCTGTTCCTGATCGCGCTGGGGCTGCTGATCGTCGGCGGAGGCTGCGTCATCGGCAACCTCTCGTCGCAAGTCGGCGATCTCTACGCGCATGGCGACGAGCGGCGCACGCGCGCCTTCGCGGTGTTCCTGTTGGCCTCCAGCGTCGGCTCGCTGCTGGCACCGCTGGTCTCGGGGACATTGGGCGAGCGGGTCGGCTGGCACTATGGCTTTGGCGCGGCGGGGATCGGCATGATGGTCGGCGCGGCGACCTACCTCTCCGGCCGGCACACCCTGCCCCGGCGGCCGCCGATCGATGCGGCGCACATGGCTCCGTTCACACCGGCCGATCGGCGTAACATCATCGCCATCCTGCTGGTGTTCGTGCCCTATATCCTGGTCAACATGGCCTACCAGCAGGCCTATGCGCTGATGCTGGTCTGGGCCGACACCGCGGTCGATCACCGGGTGCTGGGATGGGAAATGCCGATCACCTGGATGAATTTCTTCGACGGGGCGATGTCGCTGGTAACGATCAGCCTGACCGCCGAGTGGTGGCGCCGTGCCGCCCTGCGCGGGCGCGAGCCGCATGACGTGACCAAGCTCGGCATCGGCTGCGCCGGGGTGACACTGGCGTTTGCCTATGCGGCGCTGCTGTCGCGGTTTCCGGGGGTGTCGTGGGTGGCGCTGGTCGGGGTCTATTTCATCATCGACTGCTCGTGCGGCTGGTTCGAGCCGCCGACCGGTGCGTTCACCTCGGCCTATGCGCCTTATCGGATCAGCGCGACGATGATGGGGGTGTTCAAGCTGGCGATGGCCTTTGCCTACTTCGGGCTCGGCTGGCTGGGGCAGTTCTTCGAGCCGCTGGGCGCGACGCGGTACTGGCTGATGACGGCGGGGATCGCCGCGTTGGGGGCGGTGCTGGTGGCGCTGTTCGGGCGGCGGGTGCGGGCGATGCTCGATCCCGACCGGTCGCAGCCGCCCGAGGCGATGCTGCTGGCCGAGACGCAGATGCATGCCTGGCCAAGGCCGGAGGACTTGCTGGGCGACGATTGACGCGCGTTCAGGCCGGGGGGAACCCGGCGCGCACCAGGTCCGCCCCCGCCGCGATGAGGTCGGCCATCGGGCGGTCGTCGGCATAGGGCGCGACGCGGGCGCGCACTTGGGCGTGGATCGCGGCGGTGCCGGGCGCGCGGGTTTCGGGGGAAACGGCGGCATCCTGCGCGGCGGCGGCGGCGATCAGTTCGATGCCGAGGATGGTCTCGACATGGCCCGCGACGGCCAGGGCATCGAGCGCGGCGGCGGTCGGATGGCTCAGGTAATCCTCCTGCAACGCCGAGGTGATGCCGCCGCCAAGGCTGGCCGGGGCACAGCGGCGGCGGCATTCGGCGACCAGCGCGGCGGCGGTGTACTGGGCGATCATGAACCCGCTGGTGACCCCGGGCACCCGCGCGAGGAACGGCGGCAGGCCGCTGACCAGCGGGTTGACCAGGCGGTCGAGCCGGCGCTCGGCGATCAGGCCGAGGTGCGCGGTGGCGGTGGCCAGCGCATCGAGCGCAATTGCGACCCCGGCGGCGACCGCGTGCGCCTCGGAGCGGACCACGGGGTATTCGGGCGTGCCCGAAACCACCGGATTGTCGGTCACCGAGGCGAGCTCGGCATCGAGGACAGCGCCGGCGCGGTCGAGCGCATCGCGCACCGCCCCGTGGACCTGCGGCACCGCGCGCAGCGATAACGCATCCTGCAACCGGCCGCCGCTCGCCAGACGCACACTGCCGGCAAGGCGCGCGCGCAGCCGCCGGCCGGTCTCGGCAATGCCCGGGGCGGCGTGGAGCGCGAGCACATCAGCCTCAAAGGCGAGGGTCTGGACGCCGAGCGCCTCGGCGGTGAAGGCGGCGATGGCGTCGGCGGCATCGAGCGCGCGGCGGGCGCGGGCGAGCGCCAGACAGCCAAGGCCGGTGGCGCAGGGCGCGCCGTTGATCAGGCTGAGCCCTTCCTTGGCTTCGAGCACCAGCGGGGTGAGTCCGGCGACGGCGAGCGCCTCGGCGCCGGGGAGCGTGCGGCCAGCGACCCTGGCGCGACCCTCGCCGATTAGCACCAGGCCGATGTGCGCCATGTGGGTCAGATAGCCGACCGAGCCGCCCTCCGGCACCTCGGGGACAATGTCGTGGTCGAGCAGCGCGACCAGCGCCTCGACCAGCGCGAGGCGGACGCCGGAATGGCCGTGGGACAGGTTGTTGATCTGGGCGGCGATGATCGCGCGCACTTCGGCATCGGGCAGCGCCGGGCCGACCCCGCAGGCGTGGCTCATGATCAGGTTGCGCGAGAGTTGCCGCAAGTGATCGGCATCGACCGCCGTGTCGCAGAGCGCGCCGACGCCGGTGTTGACGCCATAGGCCGGGACGCCGCGCGCCACGATGGCGGTGACGATATCGCGCGCGGCGGCGATTCGCCCACGGGCGGCGGTGCCAAGCGCCAATGGGGCACCCTCGGCAACGGCGGCGATGGCGGCGGCATCGAGCGGCTTGTCGATCATATAGGCCATTTCAGTCATCCGATCGATCCAAGGTGCGGTTGGGGCACGTCTGCTGATGCCCGGCGATCACGTTTGATAATCCGCTTGCGCGGCCCAGCCATTATGTACATACATAATGCAATTGCAACACTCGCCACAGCGTTGGGAGCCGATGCATGCGCAAGTCCTCGCCCCTTTCGATCGCCCTCTGCCGGGTCGTCCGCGCGATGCGGGCGGCCTGATGCCGGTGCTGCGTGCCGACAGCGCGGCGGCGCTTGAGGCGCGTGGCGACGCATTGCGCCAAGCCGGTGATCTGGAGCCCTCAGCGCACGCCTATCTGGCGAGCGTGGCGGCGGCGGCGCAGGACGAGGCGTTGATCGGCGCGGCTGTGGCGTTGCAGCGCGGGGCTCTGGCCGATGCGCAGGCACGGTTGCGCGGGGTGCTGCGTGCACGGCCGACCAGCATTGCCGCAATCCGGTTGATGGCGATGCTGGCGCTGCGGCTGGGGCGACATGACGATGCGCTGGCGCTGCTGGGCCGGGCGCTGGAGCTGGCGCCGGGGTTTGCGCCCGCGCGCGAGATGCGCGCGCGGCTGCTCCAGCAGATCAACCGGTTCGAAGCGGCATTGGCCGATGTGGTGGTACTGCGCAACGCGGCGCCGGGCGATCCCTCGCACGCGATGCTCCATGCGGCGCTCTGCGTGCGGCTGGGGCGGCAGACCGAGGCGGCGGCGATCTATGCCGAGAGCCTGGCCGCGCATCCCGAGAATGCCACCGGTTGGTTGAGCTATGGCCATGTGCTGAAGGCCATCGGCGAGGTGGCGCCGGCGGTGGCCGCCTATCGCCGGGCGATCGCGGCGCGCGCCGGGTACGGTGAGGCGTGGTGGAGCCTCGCCAACCTCAAGACCGTGGCGTTTGCCGAGGCCGATCTCGCGGCGATGGCGCAGGCATTGGCGACGGCGCAGGATGACGAGGATCGGTTGCACCTCCATTTCGCGCTGGGCAAGGCGTACGAGGATCGCGGCGCCCATGCCGAGGCCTTTGCCGCGATCGACGCCGGCAACCGCTTGCGCCGCGCGGCGCTGAGCTATGACCCGGCGCGGCTGACCGCGCATGTCGATGCATGGTTGGCGGCGTTGGGCGATGGCGCCATGCCGGTGGCCGGGGTTGGCGATGCGGGGCCGGTGTTCGTTGTTGGGCTGCCGCGCTCGGGCTCGACACTGGTCGAGCAGATTCTCGCCAGCCACCCCGCGATCGAGGGCACCAGCGAACTGCCCGGGATGATGATGATCGGCGAGCGCCTGGCCGAGGAGGCGGCTTCGCTGGATGTGACCGTGCCGACGCTGCTGGCGCGCAAGACGGCGGCGGAACGGGCCGCGCTGGGCGCCGAGTACCTGGCCATGGCCGCGGCCCACCGCCACGAGGACAAACCGCTGTTCATCGACAAGATGCCGAACAATTGGCAGCATGTCGCGCTGATCCGCGCGATCCTGCCCGGGGCACGGATCGTCGATGTGCGGCGTCACCCGATGGCGGTGGGCTGGTCGTGCTACAAGCAGCATTTCGCGCGCGGGCAGGAATTCACCTATGATCTTGCCGATATCGGCGCGTGGTATCGGGACTACGTACGCCTGATGGCGGCGTTCGATGCCGCCGCGCCGGGGGCAGTGCACCGGGTGATCTATGAAGACCTCGTCGCCGATACCGAGGGGCAGGTGCGCGCGTTGCTGGCGGGGTTGGGGCTGGCGTTCGATCCGGCCTGCCTTGCGTTTTGGGCCAACCGCCGGGTGGTCCGCACGCCCAGTTCCGAGCAGGTCCGCCGGCCGGTCTACGCCGGCGGGATCGATCATTGGCAGCATTTCGAACCATGGCTGGGGGCGCTGCGCAGCGCGCTCGGCGATCTTGAAACGATATATAAAACAAAAACATGACGTGCAGGACCAGGGACAGAACATAAGGGGCATCATCATGATCAAACGAACCACGAAGCTGTTTTTGACATCCTCGGCGCTGGCGCTGGCGCTGCCCGGGGCGGCGCTTGCCGACGACGCGCCGGCCGAAAATACCAGCGCCGCGCCAGCAGCGCCGGCCGATATCGTCGTCACCGCGCAAAAGCGCAGCGAGAGCATCCAGCATGTGCCGATCAGCATCCAGGCGCTGGGCGCGGCGAACCTCAAACAGCACCAGGTCGTCACTTTCGACGACTACGTGAAGCAGTTGCCGAGCGTTTCGTTCCAGTCGTTCGGGCCGGGGCAGAGCCAGTTGTTCTTCCGTGGCATTACCTCGGGCGGCGATGGCCTGCCGTTCGGTGCGCTCTCGACCAGCGGCGTCTATGTCGACGAAGTCCCGGTGACGACGATCGGTTCGCTGCTCGACGTGCATATCTATGACGTCTCGCGGATCGAGGCGCTTTCGGGGCCGCAGGGCACGCTTTATGGCGCCTCCTCGCTCTCCGGCACGATGCGGATCATCACCAACAAGCCCGATCCGGCGAAGTTTTCCGCCGGCATCGACCTCACCGGTGACAAGTACGGCAAGGGCGCCGCCGGCGGCACTGCCGAGGGCTTCGTCAACCTGCCGCTGGGTCACGGCATGGCGCTGCGCGCGGTGGGTTGGTACGAGCACGACGGCGGCTATATCGACAACACGCTGAAAACCCGCGTCTATGAACGGCCGCACACCGCCGCCGACGGGGTCAGTGTCGTCAACAGCCCCTACACCACGACCAACGCCCCATTCGTGAAGAACAACTTCAACGATGTCGATACCGTTGGCGGCCGGCTGGCGCTGGGCATCGACCTCAACGAGGACTGGACGATCACCCCCGGCGTGATGGGCCAGATCCAGAAGAGCCACGGATCGTTCCTCTACGATCCCAGTGCTGGTGACCTGACGGTCCACGACTTCGCACCCGAATACAACAAGGACGAGTGGTATCAGGCCTCGCTGACCGTGCAGGGCAAGCTCGGCAACTGGGATGTGCTGTACTCGGGCGGCTATATGGGTCGCAAGATCACCACGGCCGCCGATTACAGTTACTATACCGTGGCCTATGATTCGACGCCCAACGTCAACTATTTCGTTGACGGCGCCGGCAAGGATATCGATCCGACCCAGTATTTCCTCGGCCGCCAGAAGATGAGCAAGCTGACCAACGAATTGCGCATCAGTTCGCCGAGTTCGGCGCCATTCCGCCTGACCGCAGGGTTGTTCATGCAGCGCCAAGCGAACCAGGCCATGCTCGATTACTATGCGCCGGGCGTATCGCAGAACACTTATGCCAACTGGTGGGACGGAACGACGGTCTATGGCGACGCGATCTTCCTGACCGACGCCAAGATCATCGATCGCGATTATGCCGCGTTTGGCCAGGCCAGCTACGACATCACCTCGAAGCTCAGTCTGACGGCCGGCCTGCGCGGGTTCATCTACAACAATACATTGCATGGTCTGTCCGGGTTCTCTTACGACATGCAGGCGGCCGGGTGCACCGTACCGCTCGTCTCGCTGTCCTCGTGCGTCAACCTCAATGCCAAGGCGGTGGGATCGGGCGAGACGCACAAGGTCAACCTGACCTGGCAGATCGACCCGGCACGGATGATCTATGCGACCTATTCGACCGGTTTCCGCCCCGGCGGTGCCAACCGGCGGCCGGGGGTCAATCCTTATGCGCCCGACACACTGGCCAACTTCGAGGTCGGCTGGAAGACCAGTTGGCTCGATCACCGGCTCGTGTTCAATGGTGCGTTGTACTACGAAAAGTGGAACAACCTGCAATATGCGCTGATCGTTGCGGGCAGCGGCGGATTGACCAATATCTACAACGCCGGCAATGCGCGGGTCTATGGCGTTGAGATGGATGCAACCCTGCGTCCGGTGCACGGTCTGTCGATTTCGGCCTCGGGCGCGTATAACAACGCGGCGCTGACCACCAACTTCTGCCTGGTCGGCGACAACAGCGCGCAGGATTGCGCCGCGGGGATCACCGCGCCGTCGGGCACCCGCCTGCCGGTGCAGCCGCGGTTCAAGATGAATGCGACGGTGCGTTACGAGTTCCCGGTCGGGGACATCGACGCGCATGTGCAGGGGTCGATGCTTCACCAGTCGCTGTCGTCGAGCTTCCTCTCGGTGGCGGACAACGATGCGGTCGGCAACAGCCCGGGCTTCTCCACGTTCGATTTCTCGGTCGGGGGCAGCAAGGGCAAATCGTCGGTCGAACTGTTCATCCAGAATGCCTTCGACGAGCGCGGCCAGTTGAGCCACAACATCTTCACCTCGCCCGCCGTCTCCGGGCAGTACTACCGCGTCTATCCGATCAAGCCGCAGTACTTTGGCGTCAAGCTCAGCCAGAAGTTCTGAACCTCAAGCGGGAGCCGGCCGCGCGTGTCGCGGCCGGCTCCGTTCATGCGCGGCGCATGGGCGCGTTGCCTCAGTGGTTGATGAGATCGACGAACCTGGCCCTGACCTGATCGTTATCGACCCCCAGCACCACCCGCACGTCGCGCTCGCCCAGGTGCGGCCCCTTGCCGGGTGCCCAGGTGAGCAGCGCGCCATAGCTGGCGCCGGGCATCAGGTCGACATCCATGGCAAGGCGGATCTGGCGCGTCGCGATGGCGGGGTTCAGCCACTGGGCCACGGCGGTTTCATCCCATAGCGGGTAGCCCGGCTGCGCCTGCTGCGCGACATAGCGCGCCACCGGATGCCCCGACGTCGTCGCGCGCGCCAGCAGCGCGGCATCGGCGATATCCTGCCGGCTGGCGTCGTTGGTCACCAGCGTCAGTTCGGGCCAGGGCGAGGTGAACACGATCCGCGTCGCCTCCGGGTCCCAGAAGTGGTTGATCGACATCCGCGGGGCATAGATCGCCTGCATGGCGAACTGGTCGGCGGGCTGGTCGATCTCGGGGGGCAGCAGGATGCCGCCTTCGGAGATCAATTCCTTGACCCGCCCGGCAAAGCCATCGTCCAGCCGCTGCGCCAGCGCGATGTTGGTCAGCGGGCCGACCGCGATGATCGTCACCTCGCCCGGATATTTGCGCGTCATGTCGAGCAGGAACTGCGCGGCCGGACGCGGGTCGGGCTTGGTGGTGGGCATCCCCTCGGGCAATGGCGGCACCACGTCCGGTGCGTGCGTCAGACGGCGCTTGATCGTGTTGTAGCTGGGCCAGCTTTCCATCCACGCGCCCTTGTAGGGCATCGGGCTATAGGCTTCCTCGCGCAGCTTGTTGCGCGCCTGGGTGTTGACCAGCGGATAGATCGCGCCCTGTGCCACCGGAATATCGGTGCGGCCCACCAGTTCCAGCATCCGCAGGGTCTGGGCGGTTTCCTCCGGCGCCCAGCCATCGCCCGAGACGGTGGTGATGCCCAGCACCTCGACCGAGGGATCCTGCAGCAGCATCAGGATCGACTGCAGGTTGACCGCTTCAAACGCATCCTGATCGATGATGACCTTGCGGCGCTCGGGCGGGTGATCGGCGGCTTGCGCAGGGGGCGCCACGGCGGCGAGCGCGAGGATCAGGGCCAGCAAGGCATTCAGGGGTCGCATGCGTCGGACAGTCCTCATCAGGGGCGCGAACGCCGCGCCTTGATCATGGCGAGATGTCGCTGGTGGAAACGACGGCAGGGCAATCGGCGCGTCGCCGCGATGTTTGCCCTGCCGTGCCGGCGCGATCCAACGCAATTATGCGCACGCGCCATTCTCCGAAACCGCGCGGGCGCCGGGCGTCCGTCACTCGACGCGGGCGTTCCCCCATGTCGCCACCACCGGGCCATCATCGCCGCCATTTTGCCGCACGATCAGTTCGATCACGCGCGCGCCCGCGACCGACGCGGAGATCTCCTGCGCCGGCTCCCCGAAACGCATCGGGCGCGAGATCGCCAACAGCCGCCCATCGCCATAAAGCGCGAACCGCACCGAGGCATGCCTGCCGCGGGTGGAATCGTCGATGCCGACGCGCGCCGCGAACCGGTGGTACCGGGCATCGGCCTTCACCTCGAGCCGCGAATTGGCCAGCGCGCCCAGACCATAGCGGAAGCCCTCACCGGCGACAGTCAGGCTTTGCTCATAGGGGGTCGAGTCGGCGCGGGGGCCACCCCAACCGGCATAGGCGGGCCGGAAACCGTTGCTGGTGGTGCCGTTCGCAGGGTCGATCATGCGATGGATGATCGGATCGAGTTCGGGCGCGCGGATGCCATCGGCGGCGACGTGGATCCGGCCGGTGATCTCGGAGAGATAGGCGCCGGACGCCAGCAGTGGCGCGCCGCTGGCCTTGAGCATCACGGTTTCGTGCGGGGCGAGATGAAACGTCGCGCGGTCGGTCAACGCGGCCAGATCACGCCGCTGCCACACGTCGCGCAGGGCGATCGGGCCGGTGAGCTTCAGGTGTGCCGGCGTCAGGGTGATGTCGGTCGGCTCGGCGGTGCGGTTGAACAGGACCACCGCCTTGTCCCCGCGCCGGCTCAGCGATTTGACGATGATTTCGCGCTCGTCGTCGGCGTAGGCGATCACGCCCTGGTTGCCCGCCGGGTCCTGATCGACCGCGATCACTTCGGGCGCGCCCAGCACATCGAGGATCGCGTGCGGCGCCTTGGTCAGATCGGTGCCGATGATCAGGGGCGCGGCCTCGATCGCCCAGAGGCTCATCTGCGCGCGGGCTTCGGTCAGGTGGTCGGCGTCGAACAGGCCGTTGCCGACCTCCAGCATGTCGGGATCGTTCCAGTGGCCGGGGCCGGCGTACATCTCGCGCGTGGCGACGCTGTCGAAATTGTGCAGCAGGCGGCCCCAGGTGGCGTCGACATCGTTGCTGGTGCGCCACATCGTGCCGACATCCTGCCCCCAGGCGCGGACGTTGGCCGATCCCCAGTTGCATAGCGAGAGCACGAAATTGCCCGCCGGGCGCGCGCGCCGCAGGGCATCGCGCACCGCGCTATAGAGTTGCCGCACCGCCGGGATGTCGGTCTGGCCGAGATCGGTTTCGCGGGCGAGCGGGGTGAACGCGCGATAGGTGCCGTTGGCGACCAGCGCCCGATCGGCGCCGTAATGGGCGATGCCGCAGCCATCGACCTTGATGTAATCGAAATTCCACGTGTGGAAGTAGAGCGCGATGTCCTGATCGACATGGCCGTAAAGCCCCACCTCGCGTTCGGCCCGGGTGCCGGTGGGCAGGTTGGGATTATCGGGCGACCAGGCCTGCGAACAGGCATTGCGGCCGATGTCGGTGTAGATCCCCGCGCGGAACCCCATCGCGTGGAGCCGATCGGTGAAGGGGCGCAGCGAGGTGTCCTCGCCGCCACCGACGCTGGCGCTGGGGAACAGGTTGGTGCGCACCTGCATCCGCCCGTCGGCGAGGCGGCGGTGATGCCACCAGCCGTCGTCGACATTGATGTAGCGGTAACCCAGGTTCTCCAGCCCGCTGTCGTGGATGGCCTGTGCCGAGCCCAAAACTTTGGCTTCGGTGACCGCCACGCCAAAGGCGTTCCAACTGTTCCAGCCCATCGGCGGCGTCGGGGCAGAGCCCACCTCGGCCTGAGTCCACCGGCCCGAGGGGCGCAGGTCATCGCGCGCACCTTGCGCAGATGCGCCGGGCGCCGATGCCAACAACGACAGCGCCACCAGAGCGCCGATTCCAACGCGGTTCATTCCGCTGCTCTCCCACCAACAATCGATTGAATATAGCGCCATAGTGTCGTCTCTGGCGGTCTTTATCAACCGGGATCTGCAGGCGCGGTGCGTCCGCAAGCACGGCGGGGCAGCGGACAAAGTGCGCCATGACGCTCGGTACGCAACGACGACGGCCAGAGCGGTGCCGCGATAAAATTACTATTGCGTCTCGTTCGCAACTCATCTAGCCCCGGCCTTATTGATAACGAATTGCAATAGGGGTTCACCATGCTCTCCAACCGCAAGCTGGCGCTCGCCGCCGGCCTGACTTCGCTCGGCCTCGGCATAAGTGCCCCGGCGCTGGCTAATCCCGATGACGACAGCGCCCCGACGATCGTCGTCACCGGCGATGCCAGCAAGCCACCCCACGTCGATCTCTCGCGCCTGCCCGCCCAGACGCGCGATATCCCTCAAAGCATCACCGTGATCGACAAAACGCTGCTGCAATCCGAAGGCGCCACCTCGCTCGCCGATGCCTTGCGCAACGTGCCCGGCATCACGCTGGGCGGCGCCGAGGGCGGCCAGATCGGCAACAACATCAATCTCAACGGTTTTACCGCGCGGACCGACATCTTCCTCGATGGCTTCCGCGACCGCGCGCAATACTATCGCGACACGTTCGCGCTGGAGAGCGTCGAGGTGCTGATGGGCCCGTCCTCGATGCTATTCGGGCGCGGATCGACCGGCGGCGCGATCAACCAGGTGCCGCATCGCCCGACGCTGAAATCCACCGCCGAGGCCACCGCCTCGGTCACCACCAACGGCATGGTGCGCACCACCGTCGGCCTGAACCAGCCGATCGGCCCGACCGCCGCCTTGCGCATCGATGCGATGTGGCAGAACGGCGCGCCCACCACCCGCACCCAGATGACGGCCAAGGATTATGGCGTCGCGCCGTCGCTGAAATGGGGGATCGGCACGCCGACCGAGATCACCGCCTCGGCCCTGCTCCAGCATAACAACGACCGCCCCGATTATGGCGTCTCGCCGTTGAACGGCGCGCCGGTCGGGGTGGGGCGCGACACCGTCTATGGCTATTCCAGCGATCGCACGATCCAGGATGTCACCGAGGGCAGCCTGGCCATCCGCCACACCGTCTCGCCGCACCTCGTGCTGCGCAACCAGGTGCAGTACAACGCCGTCACCACCGATGCGATCGAGACCGCGAGCAACGTGATCGGCACGGTCGGCACCAAGGGTTTCACCGCCCTCACCTCATCGGCAACCGTGACCCCCTCGTCCGTCCTGCCGCTCAGCGACCTTTACGTCCGGCTGCAGAGCCACGACCGCGTGATCCACGACACCTCGCTGTTCGATCAGGCCGAGGCCAAGGGCGATGTGACCACCGGCCCGCTGCACCACGACCTGCTCGCCGGCATGGAGATCGGCCGCGACACCTATCGCAACCAGGCCTATTACCGGAATGGCAGTTGCAACGGCGTGGCGATGAACGCCACCGGGGCGACCACGGGCTATGTCGGCTGCGTGTCGCTGCTCGATCCGGGTTATGGTGCCAGCCCTGCCAGTGTGCCCGAAACGGCGGGCAACCTCGCGGTGGCACGGGCCGATACACTCGCGTTCTATCTCAACGATACGGCCTCGCTCGGCAGCCACATCAAGCTGGTCGGCGGGGTGCGCTGGGATCGCTATGCGGCCACGATCACCAACTCGATCAATTCGGCGAACACCGCCGGCAACACCACCTTCCCGCGCGTGGCCCAGACCGTCACTTACGTCAGCGTGCGCGCCGGCGCGATCTGGCAACCCACCCGCGCGCTGTCATGGTATGGCTCGTACAGCACCTCGTTCGATCCCTCGCTCGAACAGTTGACCTCGACCACCGGGATCAGCCAACCGCTGCCGCCCGAGGTCAACCATGCCTTCGAGGGCGGCGGGAAATGGGATCTGGCGCATGACAAGCTGCATCTCAACGCCGCCGCCTTCCAGATCACCCAGTACAATTCGCGCGCGCAGAATGCCGACAACACTTATTCCGCGAATGGCACCGTGCGGGTGCGCGGCATCCGGCTGGGCGCATCGGGGGCGATCACCCCGGCGTGGCAGGTGTTTGGCGGCTATACGCATCTCGATGCGAAGATCGTCGATGCGGTGGCGGTCAACACGCAGGGCAAAGTGCCGGTCAACACCCCGCGCGATACGGCCATGGTGTGGACGACCTATGACCTGACCCAGCACTGGCAGATCGGCGGCGGGGCGACGTATATGTCGCGGCGCTTCGCCAACAACACCGATCTTGTTTCGGTCCCCGGCTATGTGCGCGGCGATGCGACGCTGGCATGGCGGCAAAGGCATTTCGACCTGCGGCTCAATGTGTTCAATCTGGCCAATGTCCATTATTACGACGCGCTGATCCAGTCCGACGGCGGGCGCAGCGTGCCGGGCACCGGGCGCACGGCGATGCTGTCGCTCGCCTGGCACATGTGAACGGAGGGCCGGACCGATGATGCTCACCATTCCCGGCGTGCTGAATGCCGAACAGGTCGGCGCGGTGCGCGCCATGCTGGCGGCGGAGGATGCGCCCTGGGTCGATGGCCGCGCCACCGCCGGATGGCAGGGCGCGCCGGTCAAGCACAACCAGCAGGTCGCCGAAAACGCAGCCCAGATCGCCCCGGCACAGGCAATGATCCTCGCCGCGCTGGAGACCAACCCCACGTTCATCAGCGCCGCCTTGCCGCACAAAGTCTATCCGCCGATGTTCAACCGCTATGGCGTGGGGATGGGGTTTGGCGCGCATGTCGATGGCAGTGTGCGCATCGATCCGCGCACCGGCGCGCGGCTGCGCACCGATCTGTCGGCGACGCTGTTCCTCAGCGACCCGGCCGATTACGATGGCGGCGAGTTGCAGGTGATCGATACCTTCGCCACCCATGCGGTGAAGCTGGCCGCAGGCGACATGGTGCTTTACCCCGCGAGCAGCCTGCATCAGGTGACGGCGGTGACGCACGGCGCGCGGATCGCCAGCTTCTTCTGGATCGAGTCAATGGTGCGCGCCGACGACCAGCGCGCGCTGGCCTACGATCTCGATTGCGCGATTCAGCGGCTGAACGAAACCGGGGGGGATGCCGCCGCGCGGACCACGCTGGTGGGCTGCTATCACAACCTGCTGCGGATGTGGGCCGAAACCTGAGACGGCACGGTGGATGAAGGCCACCGCGGGTGGATGCGCCATGAGAACGCCAGAGGGTTTTCCGAGGTTGCGACCGGTCCCGCCGACCGGGGCACTGCGCACCGCCAGAACGAGAACATCTGCCATCGGACAGTCCGTCGCGCACAACAGCGCGTCAACCTGCATCCCACGGTGCCGGAGGAACGGGGGGGCATCCATAGCATCGCTTCACCCAAGGGCTGGCGCGCCTTGCGGCGCGTGCCTATGTTCGGTGTGGCATCTCGGTGGGGGCATCACGTGCGCAGGGTTTTTCGCAAGGTTACGGCGCCGTTTGGCGCCGCGTTCTGTTTGTCTGCCACGGTGGCCTTTGCCGACACGCCCCCGCCCGCGCCTCCCACCCTCCCCCCTGTGCCGATCCATGTCGCAACCCAGCCCCCGGGCGACCTTGCCGCCGCGATGCTCGCGGCCAACGCCGCAAGCCCGGTACCGCCACGGATCCCGTCCAAAGTCTTCGCGACGATCCCGCTGCTGTCGGAACCCCTGCTCTCGCCCGACGGCCTGCGGTTTGCCGCGCGCACCAATGTGGATGGGCAAAAGCTGCTGGGCATCTTCGATCTGTCGGGCAAGACGTCGACGCGCCTGCTGCGCCTGGGCGATGACGCGGATCTGCGCCGCTATATGTGGGCGGGCAACGACACGCTGCTGGTCAGCGTAGGGCGAACGGTTGACTGGATGGGCGACGACGCGCTGGAGACGCGGCTTATGGCCATCGATGCCCCCACCGGCGCGCACCGTTTCATCGGCGGCGACCAGGAAGGGCTGATCGGCGACGACATCCTGTGGATCGATCCCGCCGGCAAATCGATCCTGCTCTCCTATCAGTCGACGATCTACGAATACCCCACGGTGTTCAGCGTCGATCTGGCGCACAACCGACGGAGAAGGGTCGCCGGCCCGATCGACGACATCTGGGACTGGTACGCGGACAACGCCGGGGTCGTGCGCTATGGCTACGGCTGGAGCGACGACCACCACTGGCAGATGGTCTATCGCAAGGATGCCGCCACACCGTTCCGCGTGGCCGCCCACGGCACCGATGCCGACAACGATCAGGCCAATGCCGACAAGGACAAGGCATTTCGCCTCAGCGCGGGCAGCGACACCGGTTTCGTCTACGACACCGATGCCGACACCGGGCTTCAGGCGATCTACCGCTACAACTTCGCCACCCACACGCGCGGCGACCTGGTGTTCGAGGCGCAGGGCACCGACATCGACAACGCCTGGCTCACCACCGACGGCACCGGCGTCGAATCGGCCTATTATACCGACAGCCGCGACCGCGTGACCTGGTGGGATCCGGAGATGCGCACGTTCCAGGATCAGCTCGACCACGCGGTGGGCAATGCGCTGGGCGATCGCGAGGCCTGGGTGGTCTCGCATAGCACCGATTACGCGACGATGATCGTCTGGGTCCTCGCCTCCAACGATCCCGGCCGCTACTACGTCTACCAGAAGGACACCGGCACGATGTCGGTGCTGTCCAAGCTGAACGAGACACTCACCCCGGCCAGCCTCGCCGTCACCCATTACGTGCATTACAAGGCGCGCGACGGGCTCGATATCCCCGCCTATGTCACGCTGCCTGTCGGGCGCGCGGCCCAGGGCCTGCCGCTGGTGGTGATGCCGCATGGCGGCCCCTACGATGTCCGCGACCATGGCGATTACGCCGACGACGTGCAGTTCCTCGCCAACCGCGGCTACGTCGTGCTCCAACCCGAGTATCGCGGCTCGGGCTCCTACGGCAAGGCGTTCGACGACAAGGGGTCCGGCCAATGGGGCCGCGCCATGCAGGACGATATCGACGACGGCATGGACTGGCTGGTCAAGGCCGGCATCGCCGATCCCAAGCGCGCCTGCATCGTCGGCTGGTCCTATGGCGGCTATGCGGCGATCTGGGGGGCGACGCGCAATCCGGAACGCTGGCGCTGCGCGGTCAGCGCGGCGGGCATTTCCGATCTCGGCCGCCAGTTGAAGTACCAGATCAACTCGATGACCAACCGGCCCGAGCGCGCCCGCTGGCAGCGCAAGGTCCAGGGCGATCCGGCGTTCGACCTGAAGACGGTGTCGGGGCTCTATAACCTGGATCGGATGAAGGTGCCGATCCTGCTGGTCCATGGAGATAAGGACCAGACCGTGCCGCCCAAGCAGTCGCGCCTCTATGCCGCCGCGCTGAAGGCCGCAGGCAAGACTTACGAGTATGTCGAGCTGCCTGGCGAAACCCACGGCCTGTCCACCTCCGCCAATGCGCAGACCTGGTACGATCGGCTTGACGCCTTTCTCGCGAAGTACGATCCGGCGGGATAGTTCCAATCGCCGGGGCGGGCGGCGGCCAACGGGCAACGCGCCCTAACCGATCACCCGATCGATCAGGCCCTCGTCCGCCGGCACCTGGCCATCGAGCATCAGCATCGCCAACCCATGCACCAGCGCCCATGAGCGCACCGCCCGCAGCGAGGCCTCGCCGCCATCGCGCGCTGCCGCCGCCGCCGCATTGGCCGCGAGCATGGCCGCCGCCTCGGATGCCATCGTCCCATCCGCGCGCGCCTGCGCCAGCGCGGGCGAGGCAAAAATCAGCCGGAACAGCGCCGGATTGGCCAGCGCGAACCGCACATAGGCGCGGCCCGTCGCGGCAAAGGCGCCGTCGCCTGCGGCCTCGGCGGCCGCCCGCTGGGCGGCACCCAGTTGCGCCAGCCCCGCCAGCGCCAGCGCCGTCATCAACGCCTCCTTGTCTGGAAAGTGGCGATAGACCGAGGTCGCGCTGACCCCGACGCCGCGTGCCACCTCGCGCAGCGACAGCGACTCAACCTCGCGCACGGCGAGCAGGCGCAGGCCCTCGGCGACCAGTGCCTTGCGCAGATCGCCATGATGATAGGGCGTTTTTTCGATGTTGACGGTGTTACTATTTGCACGCATAGTAACACCGTAAACATTGGAGGCCGAGATGGGAAGCCCGATCGAAACGATGATCCGCGGGGCGGTGGCCAAGGGCATCGATGCCCTCGCCGAATTCAACCGCAAGCGCCTGCCCGTGCCGCTGGGCGACAACCCCTACCTCACCGGCATCCACAAGCCGATGGACGCGGAACTGACGCTGGACGAACTGGCGGTGACCGGCACGATCCCGGCGGGGCTCAGCGGGCGCTACTTGCGCATCGGGCCCAATCCGGTGGCGCCCGATCCGGCCTCGTACCACTGGTTCATCGGCGACGGCATGGTCCACGGGCTGGCGATCGAAGGAGGCCGGGCGCTGTGGTATCGCAACCGCTGGATCCGCTCGAATGCGGTCGCGGCGGCGCGGGGGGTGGCGCCGGCCCCGGGGCCACGGCTCGATTTCGATACCGTGAACACCAGTGTCGTGGCGATCGGCGGGCGCACGTTCGCGCTGGTCGAGGCCGGCGCCTGGCCGATGGAACTCGGAGAGACGCTGGATGACCAGCGGAGCAATCCGTTCGATGGCACACTGCACGGAGCGTTCAGCGCACATCCCCACCGCGATCCCCGCACCGGCGAGCATCACGCCATCTGCTATCGCGGGCGCGATCCGGGCACGATCCACCATGTCGTAATCGATGGCGCCGGTCGGGTGACGCGCGAGGAGCCCATCGCCGTCCAGCACGGGCCGATGATCCACGATTGCGCGATCACCGATCGGTACGTGATCGTGCTCGACCTGCCGGTGACGTTCTCGATGAAGACGCTGATCGCCGGGCATGGTTTTCCCTATCGCTGGAACGCCGCGCACCCGGCACGGGTCGGGCTGATGCCGCGCCATGGCACTCAGGCCGACATCGTCTGGTGCCCGATCGACCCGGCCTTCTGCTTCCATGTCGCCAATGCCTATGACGACGCCGATGGCCGCGTGGTGATCGACCTCTGCGTCTATGACCGCATGTTCGGCGATGGCGCACAGGGCCCCGATGCCGTGCCGCGCGGGCTGGAACGGTGGACCTGCGATCCGGCGAGCGGCGCGGTGGAGATCCGCACGATCGATCCCGCCCCGCAGGAATTTCCCGGCATCGACGAGCGGTTCTGCGGCCAGCCCCACCGCTATGCCTGGGGCCTGGCGCTGTCGGGCGATCATGCGGGGGCGACGGCGCTCTATGCCCACGACCTGCACGCCGGCACGCGGCAGGTCCACGATTTCGGCGCCGAGCGCTATCCCGGCGAGTTCGTCTTCGTGCCCGAGACGCCGGACAGCGGCGAAGGCGAGGGCTGGCTGATCGGCTTCGTCATCGATCTGGCCAGCGAGACCACGGACTTGGCGATCCTCGACGCGCGCGATTTTACCGGGCCGCCGGTGGCCAGCATCCATCTGCCGCACCGGGTGCCGCCGGGGTTCCACGGCAACTGGATCGCCGCAGGGGTTGCGCCATGAACGACTGGCTGCGCCACCGGGCGCCGGCGCTGGCGCTCGATCTGGCGGTGAACTTTGCGCTGCCGGTGGTGGTCTACGATCTGTTGCAGGGCCGCTGGGGCGAGGTGAACGCCTTGCTCGCCTCGGCGGTGCCGCCGCTGGTCTGGGCGGTCGGCGGTTTCGTGCGCAGCCGGCGGGTCGATGCGCTCTCGGTGATGGCGATGGCGGGGATCGCCCTGTCGCTGATCGCGTTTGCCGGCGGGGGCTCGGCCCGTTTCCTGGAACTGCGCGAAAAGATGGTGACGCTGTTGTTCGGGCTGGCCTTCCTGGGTTCGGCGGCGATCGGCCGGCCGTTGATCTGGCCCCTCGCCCGCGCCACCATGGCGCGCGAATCCGGCGAGGCCCTGGCGCAATTCGAGGCCGACCGCGATCACCCGATGCTGCGCCGCACGATCATGGTGATGACGCTGGCCTGGGGTTTCGGGCTGGTGGCGGACGTGGCGGTATCGGTGGGGTTGATCTATGCGCTGCCGGTCGGGACGTATCTGATCGTCGGCCCGCTGCTCGGCTATGCCACGATCGGGGGGCTGACGGTGTGGACGGTGTGGTACCGGCGCCATCGCACGCGCATCGTTGCGCGGATGCAGGATGCGGCCCGCGCGGGCTGATGTCGCCCCGCCCGGGCGCAAGTTAGCGGTGGCATGCGCAGCCCGGCGCGGTTATGGCCCGCGGCCAGACAGGGGCCGGGCCCTTCCGCCCGCCCCATACAGGATGCACCGATGATTTTGCGCGAACTGATCGGCACGGCGCAAGTGCCCGGCGGCGAGGAACTGCGCCTGTTCCGCCACGGCGGCGACTTCATGATCGTGCTCGATCGCAACGAGTTGATGAGCACGCGCATGCGCGGATCGGAAGAGGCGCTGGCGACGATGAGCTGCGCGCGCATCGCCGGCACCCGGCGGCCGCATATCCTGATCGGCGGCTATGGCATGGGCTTTACCTTGCGCGCGGCGCTGGCGGTGCTGCCCGCCGATGCCACGGTCACGGTGGTGGAGCTGGTGCCCGAGATCATCGCCTGGGCGCGCGGGCCGATGGCCGAGGTCGCGGCCGGCTGCCTCGACGATCCGCGCGTGCGGTTGATCCAGGGCGATGTCGCGGCAACCATCCTGGGCTCGCCGGGGGTGTTCGATGCCATCCTGCTCGATGTCGACAATGGGCCCGATGGGCTGGTGCGCGCGGCCAATGACCAGCTCTATTCCAAACAGGGCCTGCGGGTGGCGGGATCGGCACTGCGGCCCGGTGGCGTGATCGCGGTGTGGTCGGCCGGGCCGGACGAAGCCTTTGCCCGCCGGCTCAAGACCGCCGGCTTTGCCGTGGACGAAGTGGCCGTGCGCGCCCGCGCCAACGGCAAGGGCGCCAAGCACGTGATCTGGTTCGCGAGCTAGATTGCCGGCAGTTCCAGCACCGAGGCCTCACGCCCCAGCACGCGGGCGAGGACGCGGACGATGGCCATATGGTCGTCCTGCTGCGGCAGGCCGGAGACCATGATCGCGCCGATCACCCCCGCCCCGCGCAGGGCGATGGGGAAACCGCCGCCATGCGCGGCATAGTCCGCCGGCGACAGGCCATAGCGGTTGGCCAGCGTATCGCCCTTCTGCGCCAGTTCGCGCCCGACGCGATAGCTGGACTTGTGGTAACGCTGGACCACATTGGCTTTGCGGCGGGCCCAGTCGACATTGTCGGGCGTGGAGCCGGGCAGCGCCGCGAAGAACAGTGGGCGGTGGAACAGGCGGATGTCGATCACCACCGGCCATCCGCGAGCCACGGCCTCGGCGTGCAAGGCCGCACCAATCTGCCAGGCGGTCGCCTCGTCGAAGTGATCGAACACCAGCGCCGCCTCCTGCGCGGTGATTGCGGCGATCAACTCCATGCGGCGCGCTCGGCCTCAGTCAACGGCAGCGGCGCGGCAACGCCATCGCGCGCCGAGACCACCCCGGCCTCGACCACCGCCATCACTGCGAGCGCCTCGATCGGGCGCACCGGGCCGGGGCCACCATCACGCAGCGCGGCGACGACGCCGGCATAAAAGCCGCGCTGGTCGCCGGGGCTGGCGGGGATGGTATGGGTGCCATCGGCAGTGAAGACGTGCAGCGGATCGGGATCGTGGCCCCATTCCGCCGCACCGGGGGTCATGCCGGCGAGCAGTTGCGGCTCTTGCACGTCGGCGCCCCGCTTGATGAGGCTACCACCGGTGCCGTGCACCACGAAGCGCGCCGAGCCGCCGGCGACCAGCATCGCCGCCTGCACCACCACCCGCCGCTCGCCATAGGTCAGCACGGCATGCGACCAGTCATCCGATTGCGCCCCGTCGCGCTGGTGGGCGAGGCTGGCGATCACCCGGTCGGGCAGGCCGAACAGTTGCAGCGCCTGATCGATCAGATGCGGGCCGAGATCGAACCACACCCCCGACCCCTGCCCAGGCCGCTCGCGCCAGCGGTCGCGGACGATGGGACGAAAGCGATCGATCTTCGATTCGAAGTGCGCGACCCGGCCGATGTCCCCCCGCTCGATGGCGGCGCGCACCGTCAGGTAGTCGCTGTCCCACCGCCGGTTGTGGAACACCCAGAGGTGGCGCCCGGCCTGCTCAGCCGCCGCGATCAACCCGCGCGCCTGCGCCAGATCGAGCGCGAAGGGCTTGTCCACCACCACATGCACCCCCGCCGCCAGGGCCTGATGCGACAAGGGCGCATGGGTGTCGTTGGGCGTGGCGATCACCACCACGTCGATCTCATCCTGCGCCAACATCGCCGCCAGATCGGCGCGGACGGTGACATCGGGCCAGTCGGCATGGACTTTCGCCGCATCGCCCGAGACCACCGCGACCAGCGCCATGCCCTCGACCGCGCGGATCAGCGGCGCATGGAACGTCTTGCCGGCATAACCATAGCCGACCAACCCGACGCGGATCATGCTCAGTTGCTCCCGGCGCGCTGGGCGGTGAAATCCAGCCGCGCGGTGTAGGGGTCTTCGGTGTGGCGGGCGCCGGCGGGGTCGATCACCTGCACCGTCGTGTCACTGGGCGTCTCCGTGGGCCATGCCGCCAGACCGGCGCCATCGGGCCGGCCGTACTTGGCGAAATTGACCCAGTATCGATGCGTCAGCGTCGCCACCTGCTGGTCGGTGGCGGTCACCGGCTGGCCTTTGCGCGCGGCCAGCGTGTCCATCACATAGGGGATCTCGCTCGCATGCGGCGCCCCACCCAGCTTGGCGGCGAAATCGCCGCTGCCATAGGCGAAGCGATAGGTCCACACCGGCTGTCGCCCCGCCAGCGCACGGACGACGGCACGCGCCGGCTCGATCATCATCCGGTCGGCGCTGGTCGCGGCGGCGACCACCAGCCCGTCGGTGGTGCCCTGCGGATCGTAGAGAGCACGCGCGGCCGCTGCATCGGCGCCGAAGCCGGCGAAGATCTTCGCCTTGTCGGTGACGAAGGGGAAGCCGTCCGCCGAGTTGGTGCCGATGATCACCGGCACCGGCGCGTCGATCCCCGCCGCAGCGGCATCGAGCGCGCTGCCCAGCATCGTACGGCCATCGATCATCGGGCCGGCGTACCCCGGCTGGCTCATCGTCATCATGTTGAGATCGCCGGTGACTTGCGCGGCGGGCAAAGCGCGCAATTGCGCCGCGCTGAGGCCCGGAGCGAACGTCGCGCCGACCCGCGCGGCGCCGGCCAACGTCGGCATCGGCAGGGTGCCAGCGCGGCCGCCGCCGCTCTCGACGATGGCCTGCATGAACAACCCGCGCGCCTGCGGGGCTTGCAGCAGCATGTGCACCGACATGCCGCCGGCGCTCTCGCCGAACACCGTGACATGCGCGGGATCGCCACCGAATGCAGCGATGTTGGCCTGCACCCATTTCAGCGCGGCGATCTGGTCAAGGAAGCCGAAGTTGGCGCCATAGCCCTCGGCCGCCAGCCCCGGATGCGCGAAGAAGCCGAAGCGGCCGAGCCGATAGTTGAAGCTGACCAAGACCACGCCATCGCGCGCGAAGCTGGCCCCGGCGTAAACCCCCGGGCTGGAGCCGCCGTTGACGAAGCCGCCGCCATGGATCCACACCACCACCGGCAGTTTCGCCCCAGCCGTCGCGGCGGCGGGCTTCCACACGTTGGCGTAGAGACAATCCTCGGCCGGGGTGGTTTCCAAGGGCGCGGCATCGGGCGGGAAGATCGCCTGCGCGCAATCGTGACCAAAATCGCTGGCGGGGCGCACGCCCTGCCATGGCGCGGCGGGCTGGGGCGCGCGCCAGCGGTTCTCGCCCACCGGCGGCGCGGCATAGGGGATGCCCTTGAAGGCGCTGACGCCATCGCGGGTGGTGCCGGCGACGGTGCCGCCGATGGTCTGGACCTGCTGGGCCAGAGCGGTTTGGCTCGTCAGCAGCAGGGCGGTGGTGGCCAGCAGCAGTCTCATCGGGCAAGTCCTTCATGGGCGCGGCGGGGGGGGTGGCGCCGCGTGGGTTGAACCCGGATTGCCGTGCGGGGCAAGCCCGTCGCGGCGACGCATTCGATTTCGCCATGCGCGCGGCGGTGCGCCGGACCCCGACATGGGATCCGGCGCACCTTGCGGCGGCTTACTGCGCGCCGGCTTCCTGCCAGTGGCGCCCGGCGATCTTCACCGTCACCGGCGCGCCGAGGTGCGTGGCATCGCTGCCCAGCGCGAAGGTGTAAGTGCCGGGCGCGATCGTCCAGCCACCGTTCGACCAATCGGCCAGCAGGCGCGGGTCGATGGTCAGCGCCACCTGCTGGCTGGCCCCGGCCGCCAGATCGGCGCGTTGATAGCCGACCAGCCGCAGCTTCGGCCCCGACGGGCGACCGGTGAGGTACAACTGCCCCACCGTGGCGCCGGCGCGGGCACCGGTGTTCTTGATGCTGAACGTGGCGGACAGGCCCTTCATCGCCAGCCCGTCGCTGGCAAACGAGGTGTAGCTGAGGCCATAGCCGAACGGGAACAGCGGCGCTTCACCCTTGCGCGCGTACCAGCGGTAGCCGATGTCCGATCCCTCGATATCGAGGTTCGAGACCACCTTGGGCACCGGCTGGCCCGCCGGCGGATCACCGGCGAAGTTGGGCTCCAGGATGTTGTACCCGGCGATCTCCGCACGCGGCAGTTGCGCCACGCTGGCCGGGAAGCTGATGGGCAGGTGGCCCGATGGGTTGGTCTCGCCGAACAGCACGCTGGCGATGGCCTCGCCGCCGCGCGCACCGGGGAACCATGCCTCGACGACCGCCGCTGTCTTGTCCAGCCACGGCATCGCCACCGGATTGCCGGTTTCCAGCACGACGATGGTGTGCGGGTTGGCCGCCGCCACCGCCGCGATCAGCGCGTCCTGGCCGCTGGGCAGCGTCAGGTCGGCCTGATCGAGGCCCTCGGTCGACCACTTGGTGGCGAAGACGATGGCGACATCGGCCTGCTTCGCCTGATTGACCGCATCGGCGATGACCGTGCCATCGCGATAGGTGACGGTCGCCTGCGGCACGAAGCCGCGGATCGCCTTCAGCGGGGCCGAGTTGTGGTAATGCTGCTGCATGAAGTCGGCGAACATGCCCTCCCCGCCGAGCTGGACGCGGATGGCGGGGCCGGCCGGGCCATCGACCTGGCTGGAGCCGCCGCCCGAAATCGTGCCCGAGTTGGCATAGCCGCCGATGATCGCGATACGCTTGGCAGTGCGCGCCAGCGGCAGGGCGTTGCCCTCGTTGCGCAGCAGGACGATGCCCTGCTTGGCCGCCTCCAGCGCCACCGCGCCATCGGCCGCGAAATCGATCTTGCCGCCGGGGGTGGCGGGGTCGCTGTCGAGGTGGTTGGCATAGATCGCGTTCAGCACGCGGCGGTTCATGTCATCGATCCGCGCGGTCAACTTGGCATCGCCCTTGGCGGCGGTGGCCAGCTTGTCGCCGAACCACAACTGGTTGTCGAGCTGCGCGCCCGATTGCTGATCCAGCCCATTGCTGGCGGTGGCCAGCGACGGCACCGCGCCCCAATCCGACATCACGAAGCCGGGATAGTGCCAATCCTTCTTCAGCACGGTGTTGAGCAGCCAGTCCGACCCGCAGGCCGGGCTGCCGTTGACCACGTTATAGGCGCACATCACCGAACCGGGATGGCCGCGCTCGATGCCGATCTCGAAGGCGAGCAGGTCGCTCTCGCGCGCCGTGGCGTCCGAGGCGATGACATCGACGAACTTGCGCGCGGTTTCCTGATCGTTCAGCGCGAAGTGCTTGATCGTCGAGATGATGTGGTTCGATTGGATGCCGTTGATCGCCGCGCCGACCAGCGTGCCCGACAGCCACGGATCTTCCGAGAAATACTCGAAGGTACGGCCATTGCGCGGATCGCGCATCAGGTTGGTGCCGCCGGCCAGCAGCACGTTGAAGCCCTTGGCCTTGGCCTCCGAACCGATCATCGCGCCGCCGCGATAAATCAGGTCCGGGTTCCACGATGACGCCTGCGCCAGACCCGAGGGCAGCGCCGTGGCGCCATCATGCCGCAGCCCCATCACCCAGGCGACGCCGAGGCTGGCATCGCTCTCGCGCAAAGACGGCACGTTCAGGCGCGGAATGCCGGGAACATAACCCGCACCCGTCACCGCATCGGCGGGAATCGCCACGGGATCGGGGCCCAACTGCATCGGCATGATGCCATGGGTGAGGATCGTCTTCTCGTCGGCATGCATCGCCTTGACGGTGGCATCGGCGCGCGCGGCCGGGCTGTCGGCGGCATGAGCGGCAGCGGCGGTCATCGCCAGAGCCAGACCCATGCCAGCGGCGCGATAAACGGTCTTGGAGCGCATTGGAATCTCCTTCGGGGGGGCAACCCGCCGGCCCGGTGGCTGGCAGGCAGAAACAGCGCGGGCGGCAGGCCGGGGTTCGCCCAGCCTGCCGCCCTGTCAGGTGTTATTCCATCAGTGGTTTGGCCACCCTCAGAACTTCATGCCGGCGCGCACGCCATAGGTCCGCGGCTCGCCAACCGCGGTCACGAACCCGAAGGTGTTGACGCCGTTGACCGAGATGAAGTTCTCCAGGTTCTTGCCGAAGCCCTGCACATAGAAGCGGTCGCCCGGCGCGTGATAGGTCAGCGTCAGGTCGGTCGCGGTGTGCGACGGCGTCACGTACTGGATCGGATAGGTCGTGTACGCGGTGACGTAGGACTTCGATTCCAGCTTGGTGCCGGCGGTGGCGTCGATGCGGCCCTCACCCACCGGAACGGTGTAGGTGTAGGACGCGCGCAGCGTCAGCTTCGGCGAACGGTCGAGCGTGCGGCCGGCCCAGTTGTCGTCGCACACGCCCGCGTTGGTCGAGTGCGGGCAATAGGTCACGTACTTGCCGTCCAACAGGTCCACACCGACGGTCAGGCGGTTGTGGTGATCGGGGGCGATGATGGTCTCGGCCTCGATACCCTTGATGTGCGCCTTGCCGGCGTTGGTGGTGACGGTCGACGGCGCGCCATCGACCTGAACCACGCCCGAAAGCTGCATGTTCTTGTAATCATAGTAGAACGCATCAAGGTTCAGGCGCACCTTGCCACCGGCGAACTTGCCCTTGTAGCCCAGTTCATAAGCCGTCAGCGTTTCCGGTTGATAGTAAACCGCCGCCGGCTCGCTGAAGATCGCGCCAGTCTGATAAGGCTTGCCATAAACGCAGCTCTCGCCTTCGGACGTCACGTTCGACTGGCCAGCCGCACCGGTGGAGCAGCCATCACCGAAGCCGCCGGCCTTGTAGCCCGTAGCCACCGAGGCGAACAGCAGGCCGGTCGGGATATCACCATCAACCGCCGCGCGCCACGTGACGTGGCTCGCCTTGATCGAGGCGTCGTTGACGTAGCCAAGGTTGTTGCTGAGCGATTCGTTAACCGAGGACAGCACGACGGTGTGGCCATAGCGGTATTTGTAGTCGTTGGTGTAGCGCACGCCGGCGGTCAGGCGGATCTGCGGGATCGGCTTGTAGGTGCCCTGGGTGAACGCGCCCCAGGTGCGATTGATCACCGGGCTCTGCGGGAAGCCATAGACGTACTCGGCCGAACCAGCCGGGCCGAGCAGGCCGAACAGGCTGAGATTGATGTCTTCCTTCTCGCGGAAGTAGTAGCCACCGGCCTGCAGGTGGAACGGACCGGTGCCGTTGGTCGACACGCGCAGTTCCTGCGAGATCTGGTGATAGGTGCCGTTGAACGCATCTGGCAGGGCGAAACCGTCAGCGACATCGAAGACCGAGGTCTCGTTGCGCTCGAAGTGGTGGTACGAGGTGATGTCGGTCACCGTGACCGGGCCAGCGTTCCAGTTCACCTCGCCGTCGAGGGCGTAGGACGTGTTGTTCTCGCCATACCTGGCACCGTTGCCAGCGATGCCGGGCGTGGCAGGCACGGCGTTGGCGCGGGTCAGCGCGGCGGTGGCCGAGGGGTTGGCCCAGGTCGGGTTGGCCTGACCGGCGGCCGCGCCGCTCGGCACGTTGTTGTAGAAGGTCGAAACCGCGACGCCGCCCTGATCGATCGCGGCCTGGAGGCCCTTGATCTTGGCATAGGACCCACGCAGCAAGACGTTGAAGCTGCTCGACGGTTCGATCAACAGCGAGGCGCGACCGGCGTAGTTATTCCGCTGGGGGCCTTTGACGCCCGACGTGTCGCCGGGGGCAAGGTTGATGTAATTGTCGTGGCGGTCATAGTCGCCGGCAATGCGCAGCGCCATGATCGGGCTGAGCGGGATGTTGATCGTACCCTGCACGCTGGCCGCGTTATAGTTGCCATAGGACGCGTCGACCGAGGCACCGAACTTGTCGAGCTGCGGCTTGTTGGTCAGCACGTTGACGACGCCCGCCGTGGTGTTGCGGCCATAGAGCGTGCCCTGGGGCCCGCGCAGCACTTCCACGCGATCGACGTCGAAGAAGCTGACGTCGGCTTCCTGGGTACGCGCGATGTAGACGCCGTCGAGCATAAACGCCGCCGAGGAGTCACCCTTTTCGGTCTGGTCGTTCGAGGTGACGCCGCGGATGGTGATCTGGAGGCCATCGGTGTGGTCGATCGAAATCGACGGCGCGACATCGGATAGCGCCGACGGGCCGGTCACGCCAGCCGAGCGCAGCGCATCGCCGGTGACGGCGGTGATCGCCAGCGGCGTCTTGGACAGCAGCGAACGGTCGCGCTGGGCCGTGACGATGATATCGCCACCAATGACCTGCGGCTGCGTGGCGGGCTGCGCGGTTTGCGCCACCGCCGCGTTTGCCGACAACACGACAAGACCGGCCACGCCGGCCAGAAGCATCTTCTTCAAGGCATCCTCCCATTTGGTTTCGCGAATGATCTTTGCGATCGATAATAGCGAACGAGTCGGGAATTGACGAAATTGACCAGCGCTGTCAAGACTGCGTTGTCAATTTTACGCCCCTGTCAAAAACACGAGGACAAAGGGTTGCAGCCGGGCCACACCATGGCCACCGGTTGCCGGATGCGACGGAGGAAGGGACAGGATATGAATGGCGATCGGGCTCCCCCGCAGGAGCCGCGCAATGTGACGATGAACGACGTGGCCGATTGCGCCGGCGTTTCGATCAAGAGCGTCAGCCGGGTGATCAACAACGAACCGCACGTCTCACCGCGCCTGCGCGCGCGGGTGGAGCAGGCGATCGCCCAACTGGGCTATGTGCCCGACAGCGCCGCGCGGTCGCTGGCCGGGGCGCGCAGCTTTGTCATCGGCGTGATGTTCGATAACCCCAGCCCCAACTACACGATGAAGATCGTCGCCGGGGTCTATGCCGCCTGTGTCGAAAACCAGTACCACTTGCGCTTCGACAACATCGACACCGCCGCCAACGATGCCGCCGCCATCACCCGGCGGATGGACGAGATCTTCCGCATGGGCCGCTGCGACGGCTTCGTGCTGACCCCACCGCTGTGCGACAACGCGGCGGTGCTCGATGGCCTGGAGGCGCGGGGGATCCGTTACAGCCGCATCTCGCCGGCATTCGATCGCGCGCGGGCGCCGGCGGTGGTGATGGATGATTTCGGCGCGGGCGGCGATGTCGCCGCGTTGTTCCACCGGCTGGGCCACCGCCGCGTGGGCGTGATCAACGGGCCGGAGTTCCACACCGCCGCCTTGCAGCGCCGCGAAGGCTTTGTGACACGGATGGCCGAACTGAACCCCGAATCGATCGTCACCGACGTGCGGGGCGACTTCACGTTCCAGAGCGGGATCGCCGCCGGGCGCGACCTGCTTTCGGCGCGGCGCCATCCCAGCGCGATCTTCGCCACCAACGACGATATGGCCGCCGGGGTCATCGCCGCCTGCAACCAGATGGGGCTCTCGGTGCCGGGGGACGTCTCGGTCTGCGGGTTCGACGACAGCTGGGTTGCCTCGGCGGTGTTTCCATACCTGTCCACTGTCCACCAGCCGATCGAGGCCATGGCCCATGCCGCAGCGATGATGATGATCGAACGCAAATCGGCGGCGGATGGGCGACATCCGCTGCGCCAACTGCCGCACCACCTGATCGAGCGCGACAGCCTGAGGGCGTTGGCATGAGGGCGCGATGGCTGCTGATGGCGGCGCTGGGCGTGGCGGCGACCGCCCATGCCGCCCCCCTGCCCCGCCCGGCAGAGGCTGACCGCGCGCGGCTGTTCGTCCTTTCCGACATCGGCAACGAGCCTGATGACCAGATGTCGCTGGTGCGCCTGCTACTCTATGCCAACGAGATCGATATCGAGGGCTTCGGCGCGGTCACATCGGTGTGGCAGCGCGACGTGACCCATGCCGATATCGCGCAAAAGGTGATCGCCGCCTATGGCGCGGTGGTGCCCAATCTACGCCGGCACGAGGATGGCTATCCCGATGGCGCGGCGATGGCGTCGCGGGTCAGCACGGGCGTTGGGCACTATGGGTTGGCGGCGATCGATGCCGATCATCCCTCGCCGGCGGCGCTGGCGTTGCTGGCGGCGGCGGAGAAGGCGGACAAGCGCCCGTTGTGGATCAGCCTGTGGGGCGGGGCGAATACCCTGGCCGAGGCGCTGGAGCACGCGCGGCGGACGATGACGCCGGCCGATCTGGCGGCGCTGGTCGCACGGTTGCGGGTCTATGCGATTTCCGATCAGGACGACGCCGGGCCGTGGATCCGCCGCGAATTTCCGGCGCTGTTCTGGGAGGGCACGCCCTCCACCCCCGATGGCAGCGACTATGCCAGGGCGACGTGGACCGGCATTTCCGGTGACGCCTATTACCGCAACGGCGATGGCGCCGACATGACCCGCGTGACCAACGCCTGGCTCGATGCCAACATCCGCAGCAAGGGCCCGCTGGGCGCGGCCTACCCCAGGTTCGCCTTCATCATGGAGGGCGATACGCCGAGTGTCCTCGGTCTGATCCCCAACGGCCTTGCGCCGCGCGAGCATCCGAACTGGGGCGGCTGGGGCGGGCGTTATGTGCTGCGCCAGCCTTATGGCGAGGGGCGCAAGCTGTGGACCCAAGGCGGCGACAGCTTCTGGCGGGTGACATCAGCAGATACCGTCGACGGGCATGTGTCGGATCAGGCGACGATCTGGCGCTGGCGCCCGGCGTTCCAGAACGATTTCGCCGCGCGGATGGATTGGACGATTCTGCCCTTTGCCGCCGCCAACCATCCGCCGCAGATGGTGGTGAACGGCGATGGCGGGCTGGCCCCGTTGACCCTGCATGTGCCCACCGGGGGGCAGGTGATGCTCGATGCCGGGGGATCGCGCGATCCCGATGGCAACCGGCTGACCTATCGCTGGATCAACTATGCCGAGGCGGGGTTCGATGGCGCGGCGAGCAATGCCGAACTGGCGCTCTCGGCCAGCGAGGGCCCGCGCACCACGGTGACGGCCGTTCGGCGGTGTGCGCGGGCGTGGCTGGATCTGCCGCAGGTGCCGTGCCCGGCGGTGCGGCAGGCGCAGGTGGTGCTGGCCGTCACCGACGACGGGACGCCGGCACTCACCCGCTATCGCCGGATCATCATCGAGGTGGCGGATGACAAATGATCTGGCGGTCTCGCGGCGCAGGGCGCTGGGGCTGATCGGGGCGACGGCGGGGGCCGGGGCCGGGTTATTGCCGGCCGGCGCGGTGGCCGCTCCGGCGCTGGCGGGGGCGACGTGGCACAGCACCACGGCCACGGTGGCATGGCAGGCGCGCGCGGTGCCCGCCTTTGCCCCGGCGCCGGCCAATCCGTTCGATCAGGACGCGGTGGTGCGCATCGACGCCCCGGCGCAGACGATCGCCGGCTTTGGCGGGGCGTTTTCCGAGATCGGCTGGCAGGCGCTGTCGCTGTTGCCGCCCGCCGAGCGCGACCGGGCGATGGCGCTGCTGTTCGGCGCGGAGGGCTGCGGGTTCAGCCTGTGCCGCACGCCGATCGGCGCCAGCGATTTTGCCCGGCAATGGTATTCCTATGACGAGGCGCCGGGGGATTTCGCGCTCGATCACTTCTCGGTGGCCAATGACCGCGCAACGCTGATCCCCTACATCAAGGCGGCGCAAGCGGTGCGGCCCGACTTGCGGCTCTGGGCCTCGCCGTGGTCGCCGCCGACGTGGATGAAGCACGGGGGGCACTATGCGCAGTCGCCGGCCTGGCCGGGCCAGCCCGCCAATGGCATCCGCCCCGATCAGGTGGGGCACGAGGGCAGCGACAGCTTCATCCTCGATGACCGCACTCTGGACGCCTACGCGCGCTATTTCCGCCGCTATGTCGAGGCCTACCGCGCCGAGGGCATCCGCGTCGACACGGTGATGCCGCAGAACGAGTTCAACTCGGCCCAGCCCTACCCCTCGTGCACCTGGACGCCCGAGGGGCTGGCGCGGTTCATCCCGCATCTGGCGCGTGAGATGGACCAGATCGGCGTGGCGGTGTTCTTCGGCACGCTGGAGCGCGACAACCCGGACCTGTTCAGCCGGGTGATCGCCGATCCCGCCGCCGCCGCCGCGATCAAAGGCATCGGCGTGCAATGGGCCGGCAAGGGCGCGCTGCCGCTGCTGCGCGCGCGGTTTCCCCACATGGACCTGTGGGCCAGCGAGCAGGAATGCGGCGTCGGCACCAACGATTGGCACTACGCGCGCTATGGCTGGGCGACGATGAAGCGTTATTTCGCGGCGGGCGCATCGGCGTGGATGTACTGGAACATGGTCTTGCCGACCGGCGGCCTGAGCCATTGGGGATGGCCGCAGAACAGCTTGCTGGTGATCGATCCCGTCATGCGGCGGTTGGCGGTGACACCCGACTACTGGCTGATGCGGCATGTCGGCGGAGCGGTGCGGCCCGGCGCGCGGGCGTTGCCGGTCGACAGCTTCCTGGGGTTCGAGGACCAACTGGCGTTCCGCAATCCCGATGGGTCGCTGGTGCTGGTGGCCAGCAATGCCATCGCCCAGCCGCAGCGGGTGCACTACATGATCGGCGGGCGGTGTCTGGTGCTGGATCTGCCGGGGGATTCGCTCAACACGGTGGTGATCCCGGCGGCGCAAGTGCCGGCCTGAGGCGGCGCGCCGGCCGGCGCTAGCCCTTGACCGGTTCGAACACCGACCAGTTGGTCATATGCGCCAGCCGTTCGAGCGCCCGCGTGCCCAGTTGCGAGTTGCCGCGCTCGTTCAGCCCCGGCGACCAGACGGCAATCGACGCGATCCCCGGCGCGATGGCCAGGATGCCGCCCCCCACCCCCGATTTGCCGGGTAGACCGGTGCGAAAGGCGAACTCGCCCGAGCCATCGTAATGGCCGCAGGTCAGCATCAGGGCATTGATGCGCCGCGCGCGTTGCGGCGAGATGATCGATCGCCCGGTGCCCGGATTGCGCCCGCCGGCCATCAGGTAACGCCCCGCCAGCGCCAGTTGCCGACAGCTCATGGCCAAAGCGCACTGGTGGAAATAGACCCCCAGCGTCCGTTCGACCGGGTGGTGGATATTGCCGAAGGCGCGCATGTAATTGGCCAGCGCGAAGTTGCGAAACCCCGTCTCCAGCTCGCCGCGCGCCACGATCTCGTCGATCGAGATATCATCGTCGCCCACCAGCGAGCGGACAAAGCGCAGGAATTCGCCGATCGCCTCGCGCGGTTCGTGCCCGCCCAGCAGGATATCGCACATGACGATCGCACCCGCATTGATGAACGGATTGCGCGGGATGCCATGCTCGCTTTCCAACTGGACGATGGAATTGAACGCGCTGCCCGAGGGTTCGCGGCCGACACGCCGCCACAGCGCATCGCCGATCGCCCCCAGCGTCATCGTCAGGCTGAACACTTTCGAGATGCTCTGGATCGAGAACGGCACGTCGGCGTCACCGGCGACATGGGTGGTGCCATCGGCCAGCACCACCGCCATACCGAAATGGCGGGGCGAGACGCCGGCCAGCGCCGGAATGTAATCGGCCACCCGCCCGCGATCGGGGGCGCGAGCCATCTCATCCGCGATCTCGGCGACGATTTCGCCCAAGGCCTTCATCGCGCGTTTCTCCCTGGCGATCGGTCCCGCGTGTCGCGGAGCCGGCCACCTATGCGGGATGCCGGCCCGTTGCGACAAGCGCCTTGTCGATGTCATCGCGCAACGCGCGGGCCTTTACATTGACAGCGCTGACATTAAACCCGGCCTATAAACATGGGGGAGGTCCAAATGCAGCAACGTCAGCACTATGCCGTCCTGGACGGCCTGCGCGGAATCGCGGCCATGCTGGTGCTGGTGTTCCACTTGTCGGAGGTCAACGTGCAGGGCGACGCGCAGGGCAACCTGTTGCCGCATGGTGCATTGGCCGTGGACTTCTTCTTTTGCCTTTCGGGCTTTGTGATCGGCCACGCCTATGACCGGCGCTGGGCGACGATGACGCTGGCCCAATTCGCGCGGCTGCGCCTGATCCGGCTACACCCCATGGTGGTCGTCGCGGTGATCGAGGGGCTGGCGGCCTATCTGATCCGCCCCTGGCATGGCCCAGCGCCGACGGCGAGCGCGGGTCAGTTGGCGATCACATTCCTCGCCGGGGTGTTGGTGCTGCCCTGGCGCACTTTGCCGGAACGGGGCGATGACACCCATTCGCTCGACGGGCCGACGTGGACGCTGTTTCAGGAGTATCTCGGCAATATCGCCTATGCGCTGGTGCTGCGTCGGCTCTCGCTTTGGGCATTGGCCGCGCTGTTGCTGCCGGCGGGGGCTTTGCTGGTCTATGGCGGCATGCACTATGGCACATTGTCCAAGGGCTTTGGCTGGGATGGTTTCTGGATGGCGCCGGTGCGGCTGGCCTTTCCGTTCATCACCGGACTGCTGCTCTATCGGGTGATCGACCGGTTGCCGCGACGGCGGATCGGCATCGTGCCATTGGGGCTGGTGCTGGTGATCGTGTTTGCCCTGCCGGTGATCGGGGCGGCGGGGCATCGCGATGGCCAGGGCCTGGTGGTGGGCCCGGCCGGGCATGCCGCCATGAACGGCCTGTTCGAGGCGCTGATCGTCATGCTGGGGTTTCCGGCGCTGATCCTGCTGGGCGCGCATTCCAGCGGCGCGGCGCGGGTGAACCGGGCGTGCGCGGCGTTGGGGCGACTGTCCTATCCGCTGTACATCATCCATTACCCCTTCGTGTATCTGCTCTGGGATTTCGCGTTCTTCGGCCACCCCAGCGCCTTTACTCTGAACCGGGCGCTGATATGCACGTTCCCGGCGATGATCGTGTTGGCGACCATGGTGATGCTGGTCTACGATGAGCCGGTGCGGCGCTGGCTGTCGCTGCCACGTCGCGGTTAGGCCGACGGCGGCTGGCCCGCTTACGGTCGGCAAGCCGCCAGCAGCGTGGCCACATCATCCGGCGTCACCGGCCGGCGGCGGACGGCGCAGACGTGGCCAAGCCCATCGAAGCTGGCCGCCATCGGTAGGCCATAGCCCTGGCCACCGACTTGCCCGGCCAGCCCCTCCGCCACAGCGGGAGGCAGCGCCACCACGCGATCCGGCGGCAGCCCGGCCGGCAGCGCAAACGGTCGATCGATCCAGGCCACCATCACCCGAGCCGGCGCCGCAGCCCCCACCAGCGCGGGCAGGATCGCCGCTTCGGCACGGCACGGAGCGCACCAGTGCGCCCCGAACAGCACAAGCCGATTGGCCGCCGGCGTGCGATCTTCAGCCATCGCCGGGCCGAAACCGGCGGTTGAAAATCCCAAAACAATCGTCAGGATGAAATAGCCGCGCATAAAACGCATGCTAATGTGTGCAACTTCATTGATCGAGGGGAATTTCGTGCGCCATCGGGGTCATGCCGCCGCCATGCCGCTGTTATGGGCGTTGACGGTTTCTGCGGGCCTCGCCCATGCAGAAACACCGGCGAGCGCCCTCACCGCGCCCTCTGCCCCACCGACCATGCAGCAGCAGTTCAACACCGCCAGCAATGCCGAACAGGCCGGCGATTGCAAAACGGCGCTGCCGTTGTTCGAGGCGCTGGCCAGCGATCCCCGGGTCAAGCCCGGCTCGCTGCCCGCCGCAGCGATCGCAGTGCGGCGGGGGCACTGCCTGTTCACCTTCGGCCGTGACGACGAGGGCGAAGCGCAAGTCGAAGCCGGCCTGCCGGTGATGCGCCAGGCCGGGGCGAACTTTGCCGGCGATGTCGCCGGGGCCGAACTGGAACTGGGCAACCTGGCGGCGCTGCGCCATGACGAAAACTTGGCCATCGCGCATTATCAGGCGGCGCTGGTGCTGACGACCGGAGACGAACGTGTCGTACCGCTGTTGCGGCTGGCGGCGGTGACGGCGTTCGATGGCGATGACCGCCCGCTGGGCCACGCCGACGAAGCGTTGAAGATCGCCATGGCCGCGCCACATCCCGACAAGAAAGTGCTCGCCTATATCCACGACGTCCACGGCCGCATCCTGTTGAACCAGGGGCAGGTCAAGGCCGGCTACACCGAACTGAAACAGGCGCTGGACTTGTCCGGCGGGCTGACCGATCGCGTCCATCTGGAAGATGTCCAACTGCGCGGCGATCTGGCGCAGGCGGCCTTGCTGAACGGCGACCGCGACGGCGCGCGCAATTATCTGGCCTATACCGGCGCCGGGCATATCGCCGAATCGCCCTTTGCCATCGCCGTTTCGATGAAGGCGCCCGATTGCGGCAGCGAAACCGGGCTGAAGCCCGAGGACACCGCGATCGTGGACTTTGCCATCGGCGCGGACGGCGGCGTGACCGGCGCCCAGACGGTCTACACGCGCGGCACCTATGCCGTCGCGGCGGCGTTCGCCAAGGCAGTCAACACCTGGTTCTGGCGGCCGGAGGACCTGGCCAAAGTACCCGCGTTCTATCGCCAACTGACGCGGGTGGAGATGCGTTGTTCCAACAGCGGCGGCAATGTGCCACGGATCCCCACCCCGCTCTCGCGGCGCTATGCGGCATGGGCGCGGACGGTGCTGATGACATTGCCGACCGAATTGCCGACGGCGGCTTTGGCGTTGCAGGCGCTGAAGGACCAGGGCGACGCGGCGGTGGCACGCGGAGACTTCCGGGCCGGGGCGGCGGCGCTGGGTTTGCGCGCAATTGTCGATCCGCGGGCCGGGCGCGCCCAAGTCGCGGCGTTCGACGAACCGCTGGCGCTGGGGCAAAAGGCCGGCATCCCGCAGGAAGCGATGAATGCGCTGCGGGTGCTGCATATGGCACGGCAGGTGATCGTGACCGTGCGCGAACGCGATCGCCGCGAACGGCTGGCCGACTGGGACAGGCTGCTACCGATGGCTGATCAGGCGCCGCTGGTCAGCGATCCCCTGGCGGCGGATACGTTGCGCCTGCTGGCCGTGCCCAGCCGGCCCGACGGCAACGAGCGTAGCGCCGCCATCGCCCTGGCACTGCGGGTGGCGGACGATGGCGGCCTGCCAGCACACGCACCGTTACGGCAGGAGGCCTTGTTATGGCTGGCCAACGATGCGGCACGGGCCGGGCAGCTTGATGTGGCGCAGGGCTATTTCCAGCGCACCGGCCTGGACAGCGAGCAATGCGCGCTGATCGGCCCGATGCCGGCCATGCGCTGGTCCGGCGTATCGAGCAGCGACTATCCGATGGAGGCGTGGCGGATGGGCTTCGAAGGTTGGGTCAAGCTGGAATACAACATCAACGCCGATGGTACGACCGCCGCCGCCCGCGCATTGATCTCCTATCCGCCTTTCGTGTTCGAGGACGCGGCAACCGGCATGGCCCGCAACATCCGCTACGAGCGCAGCTATCGCCCCGGCGGCGGCGCAGCCTGCAACGCCGAGCAGCAGAGCATCAAATTTGCCATTCCCAGCCGGCATTGAGCGCACACACGCCGCCGGCAACGCATGACATCTGCCGGTCAGGAATGCCGGTCGGCATGCGGCAAACCCCACAGAATTGGCGCGAGATGCGTTGGGGCGGTGACTTACCCTTCTCGACGGGGGCAAGCCAGAATCGAAATCGGGTGGTATTTGATTGATTTACAAATATACTTTCCACAATCGGAAACCTGTCCATCAATCGCTCCATCACGACCGGAAGCAAAATGGGTTCGTTTCTCAAGCGCCTTCATGACCCAAATCGCAGCCCGATTCGATGGGGCGAGCGGTCGCTGCCACACCCGTGTGCAAGGCGCGAACGCAAGATCGGTCTGCCGATCTGCGCGGCCCGGCGCTCGCCGGTGACGCAAACTGCGGCCGCGCCATAGCATCATGACGTCACATCGCTAGTTCGCCTGCAGAGACAGGGCGTACCCTATTTTTCCTGCGCCCGCGCCTCATCCAGTGCCCCGGGGATGTCTGTGAGACTATGACAACAGGTGTTCGTCACCATAATTCACTTATAATACAATTTCTTAATTTTCATAATTACACTCAGAATCAATTCTATAATAAAGTTGACCTCAAGATCTGATTGTGGCTGAAATGGACCTCGGAAAATCAGGGCGGGGGCTTTCTGATGAAACTGCATTCTTGTTTCCGCAGCGTCACGATTATGTGTTGCCTGGCAGCGCTCGCATTGGCAAAGACTTCGCCTGCAGAGACCCCCGATGGCAGCGCCGCCGTCTTACGGTGGAACGCGGGTGTCGATCCGTCTCATGTCGATGTCTACGATTCTGATGGCAACAGTCTGGGCCAGCGCGATCTCCACACCGTCGCGATCTCGGGCAAGCACGCACGGATTAGCGGTCTGGGCCTGATTCAGGTGTCACCGCAACTCTGGATTATGTCGGCAAATATCGAGCTGGAACCGTGCCATAGCGGCAGCGGGCATTTCGGCGCGGCCAAGGGCGGTGATGTCGCAGGCATGGGTGGGGCGTTCGGCTCCGGCAACGGATGCTGACAGGGGCACGGCCCTCAGCACGGTGGCGCAAGACGGCGATGGTTGCGGCCCTGCTCGCGGCATCCGCTGTGTACACCGGACCGACCGATGCCGGCGTGCTGCATCACCATCACGACGATGGCGATGCTGCTGGCGGGTCAGCACCGACGCCGGATGGCAAACCCGCACCCGCCACACCATCCGATTCCAAATCCGCCGACGACAAAGCGCCACTGATCGACCTGACAAAGGGCCCGTTCATCGCCCAACTCGAGGCCGGGCACATGCCGCCCAAGGCTTTCGAGCCAGATCCGCACGACCTCCAACCGTACCTGACGGCATCGCTCGGGCCAGCGGTTGCCTACACGTTGGCGGGGCGGGATCAGCCGCTGGTCTGGGCGCCGCACATCGAGGCCGAATGTACGGCGATCATCCATGATCTGCTGCGCCACTGGAAGGGGCCCGCGCCCGATGTCCAGGTGCGCGTGGTAGCCTCGCCGAACTTCGGCGCACATGCCAACGAAGCCGGGGTCATCCTCGTCAACCTCGGCACATTCGGCGGCAAGGACGGGAGCCAGGTCGCCGATCGCGATGAACTGGCCATGCTGCTCGGCCATGAGCTATCGCATATCCTGCTGCTACATCCGCGCGAGACCGGGTCTCTGGCGGTATTGACGAAGCTCATGAAGTACGGCTCGGGGATCTACGCCGACTATGCGCTGTACAAGGACGCGCAGTATTCGAACAACAACCTGACGCTCAAGCCCGATGAGGGCATGCTGTTACGCAGCCTTGCCACCGATGCGGGCTCGTCTTCACTGATGCTCGACGTGTTGGTGCCGGGGCGCAACCGCCATCGCGAGATTGAGGCTGACGAATTGGGGCTGGATCTGGCATGGCGCAGCGGGTTCCGTGTCTATCCCGAAACCGTGGCCGCCTTTGTCGATCACAATGCGGCGGACGACCACGATATCTCGCAACGCATGGAGCAGATGCGCGGGGTGATGATCGCGATGTTGGCGCGGGTCATCGCCAAGCAGGCCAAGGCGCATTCGTCGGGTCTGGGCGCGTTTGGCGTTGCGGCCGAGGCATTTGGCGCGCTGGAGGCCAACTCGCTGGCCACCCAGATTTTCGACCGCCTGTCCAACGCGCGCAAGCAGCATCTCGATCCCGAAATGCGCAAGAAGCTGTTGATCGATTACTATAACGCCAACGTCGCCAATCAGGAGTGGGACCGCACCACCGAGACCAATTTCGCACCCAGTTGCAAAAAGAACCCGAAGCTGCACTGCCATCCGCTGACCAGAGGCACCCCGTTTGAGTTGGCGAAGCTCGAAAGCGCGCGGCTGGAGGCGGCGGTGGAATGGAACCGCGCCTACGATGCGATGAGCATCGCTGCGGCTGGCACCGTGCTTGAAGACGAACAGCAGCGCATCCGCGACAGCAAGCACCAGGACACGATCATGGATCAGCTGCGCAACGCAATGTCCCACGGCGACACGGACGTGGGCAAGGACGTGAAGGCGGGAACGGCCGGGGCAACCACTGCGGGGGGAGCGGCACCGGCGATGTCCGAAAAGGACAAGGCCGTCCTTGATCAGGCGCATGCGCTGGCGGCGCGCATGAACGAGGCCGGAGTGATCAACCCGCTTGTCTCCAGCGCCAGCACCGGTGCAGGCAAGCTCGCATGGCTCGTACTCCAGCAGGATCCGCGCGCGCGGGTGTTCTGGGGCGATGGCCAGATCCACGGCTATCCGGTGACCGGCCTTTATCGGGCCTATGGCGCCAGCCTGGTGCGCGCCGGCAATGCTGCGCGGCTGCCCGGGCTGATCGACGATTACAAGGCGAAAGTCGGCACGAACGATCCCATCCTCGATATCGCGGTGGCCGCCGCCGTCGCCCAGAATCAAACGGTGCAGGCGGAAAAACTTGCCGCCCACTGCCTGGAGGTGTCTCCGCATGGGCTATACCCGGTGTGCGCCGGGTATCTGGGCTATAATCCCGCCGCAAAAGGGGGCAAGGCCAAGACCCCCGAGGGTCAGGCGGCGTTCGCGGCTGCTTCGACATCGGTGAGCCTCAAGGCCCTGCTCAACTTGGGGGGGAACGACGATTGAGCGACACTGATGCGCCGCCGCCGGACGGAGCAGAAGATGCCGCGCCGGTCGCCGCCCGCACAGGCGTAGCGTCATGGCTCCGCACGTTGCGTTTCCACGAAGTCCGGGGTCGTCTTGCGCAGTGGCTCCGCAGATTCCATTTCCATGATCCGCATCGCACGCTCGGCCAGTTCGTGTTCGCGACCACAGTAGCGCACACGCTGTTTTTCACGTTACTTCTGTTGTTCATCGATTGTTTTTCGCCATTTGGGCTGGAACAGGCCGACCGGCAGCAGGCGGCGCAAGTCATGCAACGGCTGCTGGCACCGATGCATCCATGGATCGAGGGATACGGACGCAAACTGATCCCGGGTGCCAGTGCGCCGGACTCTCCGTCGGGACAAACCCCCGGACAGAAGGCTGTGACGGTGGTCACCATCGACCGCGCCTATTTCAGCGACCAACATGTCGGGAGCAGCGGCAAGCCGGTATGGCCGCTGCCGGTATACAATCTGTTCGGTATCATCTCGCAAGTGGCAAGTGCCCGGCCGCGCGCGATTTTCCTCGATCTCGTTTTCCCGATCGCCCCGCGCGAGCTTACCGCCGGCAAATCGGCCGACAGGGATGAGGTTCTGATCCAGCTGGCAAACCGGCTGAGAGCCATCCGGCCGGCGGTGCCGATCCTGATCGGCGAGGCGATCGATCTCCCCGAAGGGGCGATCAACGCGCAATGCGGGGCCACCCCTTATGTCGATCTGACCGAACTGGCGGGGACCCAGGTAACCGCCCGGACATTCCGCGCCGCGCTCGCAGGCGCGCCCAACATCCATTTCGTCGCTGTATCGCAAATGGCGCTCGATGAGGGGGACTATGCGCTGGGGCCGGTCCGTGTCGGCCAGCCGGGCGGGTGCCAGTTGTCGTCGGGCGCCAATGCCGCTTATCTCGCATCGCCGGCGCTGGCGCTGGCCAAGCTCTACGCCGATGGCTGCCCGCACAATCATGTTGCCGCCGACGACGCCTGTGCCGATACCCGGTTCACCGCGCTGATGAAGGAGGTCGTGATCCGGCCGGGCGCGGGCGAGCTGATGGCGTACAGCATACCCAACGCCACTTCGCCTTCGAAGGACAAGCTGACGGGTTCTCTGACCACGCTGTGGGGCAGCAACTTGGGGCCAGAATTGAAGCGCACGGTGCGCGCCGGGACCGGGGGCGACGCCTGTATCGACGAGTTCAACGCGCCGTGGCTGGACATTGGCCGGATGATTGGCCGCGGCTTAGCGGGCCACGACGAGGCTACGGTGCAAACCCACCGCTGCGTCTATATCGACAATCTCTCGGCGGGGCAGGCGGGCCAAGGGCTCAGGTTCGATGACGGCACGCCGCCCGCGCTGAATCTCGATCGGGCATTTTTGACCAACCGGCTCGTCATCATCGGCGCCGATGTGCCACAGGCCCGCGATTATCAGCTGTCGCCGGTCAACGGCACTGTCGCCGGGGCCTTCATCCACGCCGTCGCGGTCGAAAACCTGTTGTCGATGGGCAGCGATTTCCATTGGCGGCAGGATGATGCCCCGTTCGTGGCGCAACTTGTCGCTCTGGCGCTGGCGGTGGCCTTGCGGGTGGCGACGGCGGTTAATTCGAGGACCAGCTGTCCGTGGGAGCAGCGCAGGGGGCGGGTGTGGTGGCTTGGATTGCGCCTACTGTTAGGGGCGGCGGTCGGGATTCTGCTCGCCGTGATGCTGGGGCTGTATATGTTTGTCCGATACGACATCTCGTTGGCCGATCTCGCCGGGCCGGTCCTGCTGGTGGCGCTGTCCGCGATCGAGGCTATGCAGGAGGCCTTTCGCGATGTCCTGAGCGAGATGGTCGCAAGCTGGGCCGAGGCACGGAAGCGCTGGCGATCCGCATCCCCCGGGAGCACCCACAAAGCCGCATAGTGGTCTGGACAAGCCAGCGAGAAGCGCTGCGTATGGCGATGGCTGTCCGTCGTCTGATAGGGCCGTCTTCGCGGTCGGCATAACGGCCCATCACATCACGGTCGATGTCCACGCCCTGTCGCCGCAGGATCACCGACTGGCGGTGCCAGGGCTAGTGATCGACGAAGCGGCTGACGATCAGATGCGCCAGCAGCGCGCTGCTCGCCATCACCTGGGGTGTCAATCGGCGTCCAAACGGGACCCACTATCGGCGTGCAAAAGGGGACCACCTTGCGTCGTTGCGCTGGGGTTGATGCCGGGCGCGGATTTCGCGCTGGGGCTGGCGTAGGGAGGGCGTAGC